>ENA-OPDE01001139-OPDE01001139.1-human-gut-metagenome-genome-assembly--contig:-NODE-1139-length-10025-cov-3.617151_pt1 | contig 10025 bp, 7 predicted proteins | sample MGYA00241261_ERZ501502 | MGnify/ENA primary metagenome ERZ501502 (study PRJEB25962, sample SAMEA2042450) | human gut metagenome | biome: human gut; feature: human-associated habitat; material: faeces... | reverse complement strand
GTTGGCTGTCCAGAGGTAAAAGCCCCTCCTCGGATGGGCAGTTTGTAGTATTTACAAGAATTAAAGAAACGTTGGCCGGATTCGGGACTATTTCTGGATAAAACGATAACTCTGAAAGGTTCTTCCTCTTTTGGAAAATATTCATTTAGACTCAATAAACGCCTGACAAAAGGAAAGGCAACACCAGGATTTAAAGGCGTTTGTACGTGCTGAGTTTGGTAGTCTCTATAAGCTTCGATACCTTGATCTTCAAATATTTTGTGCTCAGCCTCTAAATCAAACAATGCTCGGCTGGAAACGGCGACAACTAATTTTTCGTGTGTAGTATCAGGCATTGTTGTTTATCCTAAAAAAAAAAAGCGGGAGACTTAATCTCCCGCAAGTGTATTAAATATCAATGTTATTCACAAAGAGCGCGTTATCTTCAATGAAACGTCTTCTTGGTTCAACATTGTCTCCCATCAACATGGAGAAGACATTATCTGAACTGGCCGCATCCTCCAAACGAACTCTCAACAACCGTCTATTTTCTGGCTGCATCGTTGTTTCGGCTAATTGCTCAGCGTTCATTTCTCCCAAACCTTTGTAGCGTTGACGAGTCAATCCAGAACTTGCTTCATTCATCAGCCACTGAATAGCTTCTTCAAAGTTTTTAACGGGATGGGATTTATTTCCACGAACTACACGGGCGCCTTCAGCCACAATTCCCTGTAAATCTTGAGCGGTTTTTACCAACAAAGAGTAATCCGCTGTATTTAGGAAATGAGCGTCCATTCTGGAGTGCCGGACATTCCCATAGACCATTCTTTCAATAGCCAGATAAACACGGTGAGTTTCTTCGTCTTGTTTAGCGATCACCTTTAAGTGTTTATCGCGAATTTGATCCATAAGGGCTTGTGCCGAACGTTGTGCGTTCTCAAATGTGTCAAGATTAATCTTCACACCAGCAGTGATTGCTAGGAGTACAGATCGATCAATCACCAAACTCAAACGTTGAAGAACCTCAGAACTTTGAATGTAACTGTCGGCTAATTTTTCAAGCTCAGTTCCCCAGATTTTTTCTCCTTTTTGGAACGCTTCTTCATTTCTATAAAGCTCAGCGTCTTTGAGAGCAATCTCTAAGATAACCTTGTTATATTCATGGTCATCTTTGACGTAAATATCTTTTTTATTGACCGTGATCTTATACAACGGGGGCTGAGCAATGTACACATAACCGCGTTCGATTAAAGGCGTCATTTGACGGTAGAAGAAGGTCAACAGCAATGTTGAAATATGTGCACCGTCCACGTCAGCATCAGTCATGATAATGATGCGGTGATAGCGCAATTTTTCGATATCAAAATCCTTACCGATGCTACATCCCAGTGCCAAAGCTAAGGTACGGACTTGTTCGCTATCAAGTAACTTCTCGTGTGAAGCTTTTTCAACATTCAAAATTTTGCCTCTCAAAGGCAAAATAGCTTGATTCTTACGATTTCTACCAGTCTTGGCAGAACCGCCTGCGGAGTCACCTTCGACTAAGAAAAGTTCGCTTAAAGCCGGATTTTTCTCTTGGCAATCAGCCAGTTTTCCAGGCAGGGACCCTGACATCAGTACTGATTTTCTACTCATGTCGCGAGCTTTTCGAGCCGCTTCTCGCGCACGGGAAGCAGCAACGATTTTTTCGCAAATAGCATGAGCTTCAGCCGGATTCTCATCCAAGTAACTGGCCAACTCCGTATTAATGACATCTTCAACGGCGGGTCTGACTTCACTTGAAACCAGTTTATCTTTCGTTTGCGAACTGAATTTTGGCTGCGGTACCTTGACTGAAAGGATGCAAGTCAAACCTTCTCGCATGTCCTCACCATCAATGTCATTTTTAAGTTTTTTATCCAAGCCTTCCTTAGAAATGTAATTCTTAATGACTCTGGTCATTGCACTTCTAAGACCAGTAACGTGCGTTCCCCCGTCTTTTTGGGGAATGTTATTGGTATAAGCAGTCAAGCGTTCGTTATAAGTGTCATTCCATTGCATTGACACTTCGACCGTAACCGGTACGCCTTGAGACTCTACGGTTTTTAAGGCATAAAACGGTGTTTTATGTAAAACAACTCTATTTTGATTGATGTATTCAACAAAGCCTTTTACGCCGCCTTGTGCATGAAAACGTTCTTCTTTTCCGGTTCTTTGATCCAGTAAAAGAATATTGACGCCGGAATTTAAAAACGACAGTTCTCTCAAGCGTTCAGAGAGTCTTTCAAAACTAAAGGTAATGTCGCTGAAGATTTCTTTATCAGGATAAAAATGGACCAGCGTTCCGCGTTTATCAGTCGGTCCCAAATCAATCATAGGCGACACTTCAACCGGGCCATTGACCGTTTGGATAATTTCGGTTTGTCGATTGATCAGCTTGCCTCGTTCAAATTCGAGAAAGTGAGCTCTATTTTCTCGGCAAACGGTCAACTTCAACCATGTAGACAATGCGTTAACGCAAGAGACGCCGACTCCGTGAAGGCCGCCTGAAATTTTGTAGCTATTTTCAGAAAACTTTCCGCCTGCATGCAGTTCGGTTAAAGCAATTTCAGCTGCACTGCGTTTAGGTTCATGTTTATCGTCCATCTTGATGTCAGTCGGAATGCCACGACCATTATCTTCAATGGAGACAGAACCATCTGTGTGTAATGTGACGACAATTTCATCAGCAAAGCCGGCTAATGCTTCGTCAATCGAATTATCGACAACCTCATAAATTAGATGGTGAAGACCAGATCCGTCTGCGGTGTCACCAATATACATACCGGGACGTTTACGAACGGCTTCTAGTCCTTCCAATACTACGATAGAGGCTGCACCATAGTCATTCGGATTGAGTTTTTTATCAGCTTCACTCATAAATTTTTTCTCTTAAAAACTTAAAAACAGTCTAAAAATTGCTTCTCTTAATTGTCAGGACACCCGCTCTGAAGGTATCCAGAGCGGGTGTGTTATACATGAAATCACGCTACGCACGCGCATTAGGTGCGCATCGGCATAACAACATACTTGAACGAAGAATTATCAGGCATGGTTACAAGCATTGCACCAGTGTTGCTATGCAATGCAAATTGAACCTCTTCACTGCGCAAATTATTCAAAACATCTTGCAAGTACAAAAGGTTGAAACCAATTTCGATGTCAATGCCGTTGTATTCAATGTCCAAGACATCCTTGGCTTCTTCTTGGTCAGAGTTGGTACTTTGAATTGTCAGGGTGTTATTTTTAAGTTCCCACTTGACACCGCGAAGCTTGGCATTAGCCAAAATAGCGGTTCTCTTTAAAGCACCGAGTAAGACATCACGCTTAATAACAAAGATATTGGTGTTATTGACCGGAATGACACGGTTGTAGTCCGGGAACTTTCCTTCCACCAATTTTGAAGACAAGGTAATGTTGCCCCAGGTAATTCGAATTTCTGCTTCAGAGATAGCAATAGTGATGGACTCATCGCTATCAGGGATCAAACGAAGCATTTCCATGACTGTGCGGCGGGGAACAATACATTGAATGTTCTGTGTCAGCGCAGATTCTAATTTGCCTTCACAGTAAGCCAGACGGTGACCATCTGTGGTGACCACACGAATGACATCACCTTCTACAGATAACAGCATACCGTTTAAGAAATAACGGATGTCTTGTTGGGCCATTGAAAAATGAACCAACTGGAGAAGATGACGAATTTGATTGGCAGGGATAGCAAAGCTTTGTGTGAATTGAGCTTCAGGACGATTCGGGAACTCGTCTGCCGGCAATGTGTTGAGCTTAAATGTACTCTTTCCCTGTTTGAGCTCAACTGTCGGGTCAGACTGACTGGGCTGAGACAACGTCACTTCAGAGCCGTGATTAAGTGCACTAATCAAGCTCTGTAACTTAGCGGCATCCACTGTCACACTGATATCCGGACCTTCTGCTCCAATGTCGGCAAAAGTTTTGATTTCAATGTCTAAATCAGTTGCAGTAAAGTCAACGCGTGTGCCAACCTTAGAAATCAAAATATTGGACAAAATGGGCAGCGTTTGGCGTTGCTTTCCGACAATCCCACTGACAGCTTGAACCGGAGTTGCGAAAGCTTCTCGCGGGCTCTTGATGATCAACATTCCCTTATCCTTTTAAACAAGTAAACCATCTTCAACAGGAAAATCACCTGCCGTTTAACCTCCCAATTTTAGTGGATTTTATAAGGATTTGGGAGGACGAAATTTCCTAATTCGTCTTAATTTTTAAGCATTTGTTCTAGAACGTGAATTTGGTAATTCAGATCTTTGTCCTTTGCTCGAGCATCGGTAATTTTTTTAACACCGTGCAAAACCGTTGTATGGTCACGTTTACCAAAACGCTCCCCTATCTCGGCCAAACTGCTTTTAGTCAATTCTTTGCAGAGGTACATTGCAATTTGTCTGGGGACGGCCACTTTCTTAACACGAGTTTTGGAATACATTTCCGCTAAAGAAATCTTGAAGTATTCAGCCACCATACCTTGAATGCGCTCAACAGTTAATTGGGCTGTTGAGGCAACGAGCATTCCTTGCAAGGCTTCTCTTGCTTTATCAACAGTAACTCGTCCTTCATTGTTGAACTTAGCAAAGGCGATGACAATGTTGAGAGCCCCCTCCAACTCTCTGACGTTACTTTTGAGATGCCGGGCAATAAAGTAGGCAACATCATCGGGCAAGTCGAAGCGTTGAGCAAAGGATTTTTTCTGCAAAATTGCGACTCTGGTTTCTAATTCCGGGGGTTCCACCTCGACCGATAAGCCGGAAGTAAAACGAGAAATTAGCCGTTCGTCCATATCCTTTAGGCTTCTAGCGTAAGTGTCGCTCGTAAAAATGATTTGTTTGCCGTGGGGGACCAATTTTTCAAAAACTTCAAAAAGTTTTTGTTGAATTTGTCGTTTACCACCAAGGTACTGAATATCATCGATAAACAGAGCGTCCAAATTTTGATATTTATGATCAAACGGAGCGTAGTTATTTTCCCTAACAGCAGTGGTGAAATCATTAATAAATGTCTGTGTACCCACGCAAAGCACACGGGCCTCGGGATTGTTTTTCAACATTTGGTTTCCTACCGCGTGCATAAGGTGCGTTTTTCCTAACCCCACTCCCCCATATATAAAGAGCGGGTTGTAATTTTTCCCAGGATTATCCCCTACACTTTTCGCGGCAACATAGGCCAATTGGTTAGATGAACCGGCAACAAAGTTCTCAAATGTTTGTTGTGAACGCAACCCACAAGCGTAAGCTTGCTCGGAAAGCGTTTCCTGAGTATTTTCTGCCGGGACTAAATCCAATTGTGCCTGCGCCGCTTCCACCATTCCTTCTGTTTGGTGGTACTGAACGGTTACGGCATCGTGGGCAATGGCTGATGCAACCGAAGAGATCCTTGTACTGAAGTGTGTCTCAATCGTATCAATAGCTTGCAAAGTTCTATGCCCTAAAATAAGGGTGCGATTTTTTTCGTCCCAATTAATGCAGACGAGAGTCTTAATCCAGCGCTCAAAATCTTGTTGGTCAATAATATTGGCCAGCTGGATTAAACATTGTTCCCAGAAATTCATAAAGACACTCCGAGCAACTTTTATATTTTTTATAAACAAAGTAAGAATAACAACGGGGAAAACTACATCCGTATCCCCTCACATATTCGTAGACGCTAGAGAAAGTAAGAGCGCCACACCAATAGCCGTCGAAGTTAATGATTTAAAGATTCAGCGACTAGAAAAATAGTCTTTTAATTTGTCAAATTGACAAATTCCAATAAAAACAAATAATTATTAATTGTTTTTATATAAAAAAAGAGATAACTTTCAGACGAAAAAGCCTCCCGGATGTAGGAAGCTTTGAGTCATTGTACTGATAAAAAAGAGCTCTGTTTTGTTGAGGTTGCTTAAATAATAGGCAGTCAACTGTGGATAACTCAAAATATTTTTACCACTACTAATAAAAACACTAGATATTGGATAAAAATTTTTTTTATCTAAACCTAGTGTTTTTCCTACTAACAAATTCAGATTCACTTGTTCTAGCGAAAAGATTCCCTAAGATATTAAAAAACTTGACAAAACATAGGTTTTTGATGTGTAATACCATGTTTTTCACGGATCTGAAACAACCGAGGCCGAAGTGAAAGGCCGGGGAGGGGTCTGTGTTCGGGATCCCTACAGTGATCTCTGTAAGATTTTTACTATCCAATATTTTTTAAGGATTGTCGTCATGGCTACCAAACGTACTTATCAACCGTCTAAGGTCAAGCGTGCTCGTACGCATGGCTTCTTGGTTCGCAGTCGTACCAAGGGCGGTCGTCGTGTCTTGGCTGCTCGCCGCGCCAAGGGACGTCACGTTCTCGCTCTCTAATTGAGAGAATCTCACGGCGGAAGTTGGCCGTGAATGCTACGGTTAATAAACCGAATGGGCTGCCTCGAAGTATCCGTTTGATAAAATCGGCGGAGTTCGGGGCGGTTTTGTCTGCAAACAAAACGAAATTAATCCGAAGCTATTCGGATTTTTTCACAATTAGTGCCTTAAAGACTGATCAAATCGGATTGGTCCGCTTTGGGTTTACCGTTGGTAAACAAAATGCTCATTTATCAGTAGAAAGGGCATTAGTGAAACGGTTGTTGCGGGAAAAAGCCCGAACGAGTCGTCAAACACTTATTCATGTGCTTTCAGATCGACAATATGGTTTAGATATTAATTGCCGATTGAAGCGTAGATTGCCAGATTGCAGTCAAAAAGACTTAAGTAAGAAGGCAAGAAAAATTTTAATTCGAAACGACATTGAAAAACTCTTTGGGTATTTTTTATTCAAAGTGTCTGTCTCATCGAGGGAATCAAAGTGAATGCCCCGAGATCCGTACTGATTGCATGTATTCGGTTTTACCAACTCGTGCTATCACCTTGGATTGGGAGGGAGTGTCGGTTTCATCCGACCTGTTCACAGTACTCAATAGAGGCCATTGAACGTTTTGGAGTTTTAAAAGGAAGTTGGTTAATGGTGGCGAGGATTGTTCGTTGCAATCCTTTTGGGGGCCATGGTTACGACCCGGTGCCGGCGTCTTTTCAATGGTTTCCTTGGAGACACTATAACTGATTTTTTATTATTTCAACGATAGATAAGAGAGTCCATATGGGACGCGAACTACAACGTGCTTTTTTGTGGATGATTTTCTTGTTGGCACTTTTCATGCTTTGGGATGCATGGCAGGTGCGTAACGGTAATCCATCCTTCTTTGGAACTCCTGAAGCCGTTCAGGAACAAGTGGTTGAAAATACAAATACCACGGCAGCAGCAGGGGATGTAAAGGTTCCTGCTGACAGCAAAGCGGTTGCATCTGAAGTCAATGTAACGATTACCAAACCGGTAGTTGTGACCACAGATCTTTTCAAAATCACTTTTGATGCTAATGGCGCTTCAGTAGCTCGTGCAGAGTTATTAAAGGAACGTCAAACGCCGGATTGGAAAACTCGAGGCTTACCTGGCTTAATTTTGGGTGAGGAAGAGCAACAAGACGCTGGTAATGTGGTTTTGTTTGATACCTCTGCGCAGCATGTTTATAAGGCTGAGACCGGTCTTGTTGGTGGCAACTTCCCAAACCATCGCACAGCTTTCCGCTTAATCACTGACACGTTGGATATGAAAGAAGGACAGGATACTCTTAACGTGAGTTTCGCTGCTTCTCAAGGCAACGTTGAATTGATTAAAACGTATGTGTTCCATCGTGGACATTATGGTATCGACGTTAAGCACGAAGTGCGTAACAAGGGCAATGTGGCTATTTCTCCGTCTGTTTATATGCAGTTGACACGTGACGACGGTAAAGTGGCTAGCGATAGCGCTTTCTACAATACGTTTACGGGTCCCGCTGCTTATACAGAAGCTGAAAAGTTCCAAAAGATTGATTTTGATTCCATCGCGGATAATGACACCGATCTTCCTTCTCAGTCGAATGAAGGTTGGATTGCCATGTTGCAGCATTATTTCTTAACAGCATGGGTCCCTCAGCAAGACATTAACCGTGAACTTTATACTCGTCAGCTTGATAAGCATCTTTATGCCATCGGTTCTATCGTTGCGGTGGGAGAAGTTGCTCCTGGAGCTGAAAAAGTAGTTGACAGCACGCTTTATGTCGGTCCTCAAGATCAACGCCGTTTAGAGTACATTGCTCCGAACCTTGATTTGGTGGTGGATTACGGTTGGTTGACTTTCTTGGCTAAGCCGATTTATTGGTTGTTGGCTTTCCTTCAAGGACTGGTCGGTAACTGGGGTTGGGCTATTGTTTTACTGACCGTGTTGGTTAAGGCAATTCTCTATCCGATTTCAGCTGCTGGCTACAAGTCCATGGCTCGTATGCGTGATGTAGCTCCGCGTATGAAGGCTATTCAAGAGAAATATGGCAATGATAAGCAAGCGCTTAATCAAGCAATGATGGAATTGTATCGTCGTGAAAAGATTAATCCTGCCGGCGGTTGTTTCCCGATCTTGCTTCAAATTCCCGTTTTCTTGGCCTTGTATTGGGTGCTGTTGGCCACAGTGGAATTGCGTGGAGCCAGCTGGCTGCTTTGGGTCAATGATTTGGCCAGCCCGGATCCGTATTTGATTCTTCCGCTGTTGATGGTCGCTACAATGATCATTCAGATGAAGATCAGTCCGCGTCCGACTGACCCGACTCAGGCTAAAGTTATGATGATTATGCCTGTTGTCTTTGGTGTGATGTTCTTCTTCTTTGCTTCTGGTTTGGTTCTGTACTGGTTGACGAATAACGTCTTGTCCATCTGGCAACAATGGTACGTCAACAAGCAAATTGAGAAGGAAAGAATCAAGAGAACAATCTCTTAAAGATAAGGTCTTTTGATGATGAAAAGAGGCTCTGGACGGGCCTCTTTTTTATTGCCTTGATTGACCAAAAAACACCAGTAGAGGCCACAGCCAGACAGAGGCGAACCACAATAATATGAACCTTAAAGAAAGTCGTTTTTTCTCGGATTTATATGTCTTGAAAAAGATAGTAATAGCGCCTGAAATAACCCAAAGCAAAATGGCCCCATACACCATGACACGTACTTCATAGCTATCACCAATAAAAGAAGCGACGTAAGCAGAAACGGGTACAGATGCAGCAATAGCGCAACAGGCCCCAATCAGGGCGTTGCCAAAAAAGGGGGATTCATTATCTTTAAGTGACATAGGTATTGGAAATTAATTGTTCATGGTAAAAATTTAGCAAAATTTATCATTGAGTTGATAAAGACGAACAGTACGGTGCGATAATTAGCCTTATTTTCAGAGGTTTATATGCCCATTTATTCTGACAAAGATCCTATTGTTGCAATCGCTACCGCTTCCGGAAGGGGTGGTGTTGGCATTGTGAGACTATCGGCAGATGATAGCTTTATTGAGGGTTTTATCAAAGATTTTTTTGGTCCATCTGAACATTTTAAAGCTAGATATGCTCATTATCGTCCGTTTAAAGATCGCAATGGAAACCAGATTGATGAAGGATTGGCCTTATATTTTCCCGCGCCTAAGTCTTACACTGGAGAGTCCGTATTAGAGCTACAAGCTCATGGTGGCCCTGTCATTTTGAAGTTACTTCTTCAAGAGATTTTACGTGTCGGTAAAAGCAAAGGATTACGTTTAGCAGAGCCTGGCGAATTTACCAAGAGAGCATTTTTAAACGGGAGAATTGATTTATCACAGGCCGAAGCCGTTGCTGATTTGATTGATGCCACAACAGAGGGGGCAGCTCGGGCAGCGTCTCGTTCATTAAGCGGAGCTTTTTCGTCTTGTATTCATAAGGTCGGGGATAAAGTCATTGAACTTAGGGCCTTAATTGAGGCTATTTTAGATTTTCCAGAGGAAGAAATTGACTTTATCCAAAGTACACAGGCTCGTGAACGTCTTTTGAGTATTACAAAAGAGTTTGAGGAGCTAATGCACCAGTCACAGCAAGGCTCCATCCTGCGAGAGGGGGTAACGGTAGTTTTGGTGGGTAGTCCCAATGTAGG
>ENA-OPDE01001135-OPDE01001135.1-human-gut-metagenome-genome-assembly--contig:-NODE-1135-length-10049-cov-2.538523_pt1 | contig 10049 bp, 9 predicted proteins | sample MGYA00241261_ERZ501502 | MGnify/ENA primary metagenome ERZ501502 (study PRJEB25962, sample SAMEA2042450) | human gut metagenome | biome: human gut; feature: human-associated habitat; material: faeces... | reverse complement strand
TACGGATTGCAATGATTCCGGCAAGCAGATCCGGTGCCTGCTCCGGATCCGGCTGATGCAGCATTCCCTTGTATCCCTCTCCGGTTGTACGTGGCTTGTTCGTGTAGATTCTTGGAATGATCATCAGCTTATCCGATACTCTGTCATTTAACTTTGCAAGCCTGTTCACGTACTCACATACCGAATCTTCATTGTCCGCCGAACATGGCCCGATGATCACCACGAATTTGTCTGATTTCCCTGTAAAAATATCACGGATCTCCTCATCCCGCTTCGCCTTGATAGCTTTTAATTTATCCGATAACGGATATTCGTTTTTCAGGTCTGCCGGTAATGGCAGCTCTGCGTTCACTCTCATTCCCATTGTATTATCCTCCTGCATGTATTTTTCTAGTCCTGATAATATCTTACCATATCTCTTGTAATTTCTGAAACAGAATGTGCACCGCACATCTGCATGGCATCTTTGAGTTCTGCTCCCAGCTTATCAATGTAAAGCTTCACACCTTCTTCTCCACCGCCATAGACCGCTACAACAAACGGCCGGCAGATCAGTACACCGTCAGCACCAAGTGCAAGTGCCTTGAAAATGTCTGTACCGGAGCGAATCCCTCCGTCAACCAGAATCTTCATAGAACCGTTCACTTCTTTTACAATCTCTTCCTTGGTCAGTTTTTTCCGGGCGATATGTGTATTCTTTTTATGATACGGACAGTATACACAGCCGTTGATACAGTAATTGGACAGATACAACGGCGCAAAAAGCACGATCCGGTTTCCGTAAAATTCTTTTTTAATCTCTGCCGCAAGTTCATACATTTCCTGAATCTTGTCCGGCATCTCACAGGCCAGCAACACAGAAGCCTCTCTGTGTGTCAGGCCTTTACATTCCTTTGCTTTCGCAAGGATCTGGTCGATCAGTTCTATATTATCTTTATTTGCATCTGCATAAGCCAGGGTCTCTCTGATCTCTTCATCTGAGATAAATTCCTCGGCTTTTAACGATTTCGGATTATACATAACGTCTCTCTTCCTTTCTTTTTGGTCAGGCTGCCGGGTCTTCTGTGATTCCATTCGGATCCCGCAGACAGATTTCCGCAATCTTCCCAATTAGTATTTCTTGTTTTTCATCGGCACATTGCACTGTCTCCGCGATCTGTCACACACTGATAACCAATCGCAGCCATGCGCCGTTCCAGACAGCCGCGGCACTCTGCCGCTTCTTCGCCCGTACAGATCTTATCGTCATACAGCTGGTATTTGTCCCTCACCTGAATCGGTGACAGGTTTGGCATCACCACGTTGGCTCCTGCCAGAATACCCTTTTCTCTTCCCATCGGATGGATCGTTCCGAGTGCAGTGGTGGATGGCAGCAGTACCATCGGATGAATCAGCCGGATGATTGCCAGAAGCCGTAAGGTATCTTCCAGCGTTCCTGCCTTTTCTTCTGCAAATGGGGTATCCTGATGGGGAATAAACGGTCCGATTCCCACCATCTCCGGTTGGAGTTCTTTGATAAACACCAGATCCTCATATAAGGTATCCAGCGTCTGTCCCGGCGATCCTACCATAAAGCCACACCCTGTCTGATATCCGATCTCCTTCAGTTCCCTCAGACACTCTTTTCTGTGTGCCAGTGACATCTGTGACGGATGAAGTTTCTGATAATGCACTTCATCTGCCGTCTCATGCCGAAGCAGATACCGGTCAGCCCCCGCGTCAAAATACGCCTGATAGCTTGCCCGTTCTTTCTCTCCGATGGATAACGTCACCGCACAGCCCGGATATCGTTTCTTGATTTCTTTTGTGATCGTACAGATCCGCTCATCGGTATAATAAGGATCTTCTCCTCCCTGGAGTACAAAGGTCCGAAAACCAAGTTCCCATCCGCTTTCACAGCACGAAAGGATCTGATCCATGGTCAGCCGATATCTCTGCGCTTTTTCATTGCCACAGCGGATCCCACAGTAATAACAGTTATTTTTACAATAATTGGTAAATTCGATCAGCCCCCTCAGGTAGATCTCTTTTCCATAATATTTCCCGGCTGTCACTCTCGCCCGCCGGTACAGTTCCTCGATCAGTTCCTGATCGGTTGTCGTCAGCAGTTCTTCCAGCTCCTCACGGCTGATCATCTGCTCTTGTTCGATCTTACTCAGTATGTCTCTGTTCATGCATGTCTCCTATTTCGAGTAAACTGCTTTTGCCGAGATTCCTTCCAGTCTTCCGATCTTGCCGGTCAGGGCATTGATCGTATCCTGTGGCGCATCCATCGCGATGCTGATCACATGGATCTTTCTCTCCCGGTAGGGAATCCCCATTCTTCCTATAATATAACTTCCATATTCATGAAGCAGCTGGTTGAGTTTCTCGACTTCCTGTGGTTCTTCCACGATAATTCCAATCACGGCAATTCTGTTCATGTTCCACTCACTCCCTTATATCTGCACTTTCTGTGCCTGCTTCTTTTCAATACAGAGAGCAGAAAATTCTGCTCTCTGTAGCTGTAGTATCTGTATGTTATTCCACATCAAACTTTTCCAGACTCTCCAGTCTTGACTGATATTTGGAGTCGGAAGATTCTGTAAAGGACGCTTCACCTTTCATCTTTTCCAGCGCTGCTGCTGCTTTCTTTACCACCTGCAGCGTACCTGCTCCGGCCACACATCCTCCAGGACATGCCATTCCTTCCAGCAGATAGCCATTGTACTTACCGGCTTTCGCCATCTGGAGCATCTTCTTGCAGTTCTGCAGACCTTCTGCATTGACCACTTTGACTTCCCGTTCCGGATCGATCCGTTTTACCGCATGTACGACAGCCTGTGCAACCCCTCCGCTGACTGCAAAACCGCGTCCATCTGCACTTGCACGGAATAAAGGTTCGCCTTCCGGAATATTCTTCCAGTCCACACCTTTCGCATCAAACATTCCGGCAACTTCCTCAAATGTCAGTACAAAATCCACATAACTGCGGATACTCTTCCGGCTTGCCTCCAGTTTTTTCGCTGCACACGGACCAACAAAGACGATCTTGCAGTCCGGTTCTTTCTGTTTGATCAGTCGCGCAGTCAGAACCATCGGTGTCAGCGCCATGGAAATGCATTTTGCCTGTTCCGGGAACAGTTTTTTCGCCATCATAGACCAGGACGGGCAACAGGATGTTGCCATGAACGGCAGTTTTTCCGGAACTTCTTCCAGAAAATCCTTTGCTTCTTCCACCGTACACAGATCCGCTCCGATCGCAACTTCTCTCACATCGGTAAATCCCAGTGCCTGAAAAGCGCCACGGATCTTTGTATTTTTCATATCCTGGAACTGACCTGCGATCGCCGGCGCAAGAATCGCATAAACCGGTGTCTCGCTCTTTATCGCCATGATCGTCTGAAAAATCTGCCCCTTATCCACAATGGCACTGAACGGACAGCTTACCAGACACTGACCGCAGGATACACATTTCTCCTGATCGATCTCCGCTCTTCCATATTCATCGGAACCAATCGCATTCATTCCGCATGCTTTTGTACATGGACGCTCCTGTTTGATGATCGCATTATACGGACAGGCTTCCAGACACTTTCCGCATTTGATACAGGCATCTTCATCAATATGGGATCTGCCGCCTTCCATATGCACTGCTTTCTTTGGACAGACTTCCACACAGGGATGCTCCAGGCACCCCTGACAGCCCTCTGTGATCATTACCCTTTTTTCAGGGCAGGAATTACAGGCAAACTTGATCACATTGATAAGCGGCGGTTCATAATACTTTTCCTCAATAACGCTGGCCTCCACACCTTTGGAAATTGGCGCATGCTCTGTAACCTTTCTCAGTGACATCCCCATTGCAACGCGAAGTCTCTCACCAACTACCGCTCTTTCCAGAAAAATACTGTCACGATAAGTCGCAATTTCACCGGGTACGATCTTGTAGGGAAGCTCTTCCAGCATCTCCGGAGACTGGCCTTCATATGCCATCCTCGCAATTTCTGTAAAAATTTTGTGTCTGATTTCTGTTTTGGATGAATACAGTCCTCTCATTTTTTCCTCCTGATTTTCGATTCGGATAACTGTACGGCAATCCAATGCAGGGACACCGAACAATTTCCATTTATAATTTCATCACTGCTGCAATCAGCACACTCATTTTTCCTCCTGCTGAACTTTCAGCCACTTCACAGAGAAACGAAATTCCGCTCATTTCCGTTTCCTTATCTGCATATCATATCACCAAATGCTTCCAGGCTCAACACAACATCAGAATTTTCGCTGAATTGTCGCCCCCGAAGTTGCTGTTCATATGTTGTTATCCCCAGATTCCACTCATCTGTTCCTCCAGATGGTCCAAGATATAATTATAAATATCTACGGACACACTGTCCGGATAGTGGGTTCCGTCTACGGTGGAAAATCCCTCAGATACCAGATGGGAATATACGTCTATGTAGGTAACTCCACTCAGGCTTGCCTGCATTGCCGCGTTAAAACTTTCAATCTCCGCATTACTGCAATAGGGATCATTCTGCACCGGACCTACAGACACGAAATAAGTCTGCGCTCCTCTGTTCCCCCATTCAGCAGCTTTGGAATTAATATAACTGATGTAGTCATTGACATGATAAAGATCATTAACACCCATCAGGATAATAACCGCTGTATTGTCCTCAATCTGATCTTCTACCTGCGGCACTCCTGTAGATACCATCCAGTCATATCCCATAGAAGAAAGGCAGGACCAAATGCTGTCATCGTTTACCGCATCCCTCAATCCCTCTGTTCTGGAATCTCCGATAAATACCAGTTTATCTGCGGAGATAGTGTCCGGATGGTCTGGCTTGCTTAAAGTTCCCTGGTCTGCCGGATTCTGTTTATCTGTCTCAGTTTCCTGCTCCGGTGTTGGAGTAGATGCAGGTATTGGTGTTGCTTCAGGCATTGGTGTTGCTTCAGGTTTTTGTGTCAGTGCCGATTTGGATTTCGGTGCCGGCGGACCTGCCACTTCTGCCCCATGGACATCTGAAAACATACAGACAGCTGCAATACATGCGGCTAATACGATTTGTCCGGTTCTATATTTTTTCGTAAATATCATTCCCTTCTGCAGTAATACTTACGTTACTTTTCACATATCTCAACTCCCTGGAGTGTGTTGCTGTGAACAGTAACATACTTACATCCCAGGCAGCATATCCGGCCATGAGAGGATTTCTCCGGAAATAATTTCCTCGTAATCTCCTTCAATATCCTGGCTTCTGCCTGCTTCGAACACGTTTGTCTCCGCTCCCCAGACACGATCTTCATATTCCCATATATGGAATCTCAGACCGCGAAACATAAAGTCGATGCTTCCGCATCCGTTTTCCTCTGTATATTCATAATGAATTTTCTTTGTTTTTAACGCTTCCTGTACTTTTTCCAAACGCATAAAATACCTCCTGATTATCTGTACAGTACCTTCTGTAATATAATACAGATAACTTTCACTGTAAAAAAATGTTCTCGTGTACACCCATCAAAAGTCAAACAGATATTCGCAATCCGCTTCGCTACACAGCTCTACATATGCTCTTAATCCTGACGCCATTATACAAAACGAATTATATCATACTCTGCTGCATAATATGTAATCTGAATGCCACTTCACAATTGCCGTTACTGTTCACTCCGTTCATAGTAACTTAGCCAAAATTCATTCCAGATTGCCTGTGGCAATGGAATTTTGGCTTGTATGTCTCGGGATTTTGGCATATTCATGCCAAAACACCTCGCGGGATAATGGTGTGTGAACAGTAACCAATTGCCCATTCTACATTCTGATCGATATTCACTCATCTTTATTTCTGTCTTTTCTTCGTTGGTATCGCCAGGATGATGATCGTAGCAATTACAAACAAAGTTCCAAGCATCATCTCTTTTTTTGGTTTTGTTTACTTTCATTGTTCGTTTGCATATTTCTGTTATCTTTCCTGTCTGTATTATTATGGATTCTGAATATTTGAAAATAAGTATAATCCGCTGTAACGACACTTGTCAAGAAAACAAAATACCGCAGAGACTTTCTTTGTCTCTGCGGCGATTTATAGCCCTGTTATAATCAGATATAATTTCCATCATGTACACTCTGCACTGTAAATGCAGATTTCTTTTTCACGAAATCAATCGCATCTTTCACAGTGATTCCGTCAATCTGCCAGTTCGCATAGAAACCATCCAGAGTCTTTAATGTCTCGTCTTTTGCTGTATTTTCATCAAGAACAAGAAGTACGATCAGACCTGCTGCCTTAAGATGGCGGACAGTTTCTGCATAGTTTTCACTCGCTGCCGGATGATACAGATAGGTATGTTTTCCAAGTACAGTCAGTCCCTTTTCTACCTGCTCTGCAAAATCAAGAGTGATTCCTTCTTTACCGATCGGGAATTCCACTACTACCGGTGTCTGACCTTTCAGTCCTGCACGAACCTGCTCGTCCACTTTTCCGATCTGAGATCTATCCTGAGAAACAAAGGTTTTTCTCACAACACCGCAGGCAGAAGTCATATTTGTGACACGATCTATCAGGATCAGCTCACCCAGTGTTCTGTGCCTGTCAAATTCGTCCACAACGATTTTCTCTGAGAATTCCAGAGTACAGGAAGCAATCTCATTTTTCTTTAAGGTATATGCGCTTTTCTTTTCACCTGTATTAACATCCACAGAATAATTGATCTTTGTAACCAGGCCGGGGATCATCTTTGTACCGATTTTTACAAAGAAGTTCTTGCCATCCGTAAGAGCATTATCATCCATCCAGAGGATATCTGCTTCCACAGAGTCTGTAAGAACTGCGCCGGAATCAATGGTAAGTACACATCCGCGGGAAACATCTACTTCTCTGTCAAGCTGGATGGTAACAGGCTGTCCCTGTACAGCTTCCTGAACTTCTTTATCGCCAACAAGAATACTCTTTACATGAGCTTCTTCTTTACTGGGAAGAGTAGTCACAAGGTCGCCTGCCCTGATGGCACCATTTTCAATCTGTCCCTGGAATCCGCGAAACTCATGGTTTGGTCTGCAGACTCTCTGTACAGGCATATAGAAGCCCTTCTCTGTATCTTCCTTAATGTCTACGGTTTCCAGATGGGAAAGAAGCGCCTCACCTTTATACCATGGCATGTTGTCAGATTTGGTTGTAACGTTATCACCTTCTGTGGCAGATACCGGAATAATAGTTACATTGGCAAGTTTCAGTTCTTCTATCAGTGCTGCAATCTGATTCTCAATGTCGCGGAAACGTTTTTCATCATATTCAATAAGATCCATTTTGTTTACTGCAAATACAAAGTAACGGATTCCCATCAATGCGCAGATTCTTGCATGACGTCTTGTCTGTACCAGTACTCCCTGTGAAGCATCCACCAGGATAACTGCCAGATCTGCAAAGGACGCACCCACTGCCATATTTCTTGTATATTCTTCATGTCCGGGTGTATCTGCAACAATGAAGCTTCTGTTATCTGTTGTAAAATAACGGTATGCAACATCAATGGTGATTCCCTGCTCACGCTCTGCCATAAGACCGTCCAGAAGAAGCGAATAATCAATGGCACCGCCTCTGCTTCCTACTTTGGAATCCAGCTCCAGAGCTTTCTCCTGATCTGCATAGAGAAGCTTTGCATCATAAAGAATATGTCCGATTAGAGTGGATTTTCCATCATCCACACTTCCGCATGTAATAAATTTCAATAATCCTTTCATTCTAGAAATACCCCTCTCTCTTTCTTCTCTCCATGCTGCCTGCTGCCTCGTGGTCGATCACCCTGCTGGTACGTTCAGAAGAAACAGCACTTAACGTCTCATCAATAATCTCATCCAGAGTATCTGCTTCAGATTCAATACCTCCAGTAAGCGGATAGCACCCAAGAGTACGGAATCTGACTTTTTTGTTTTCAATCTTTTCACCCGGACGGAGTTTTAATCTGTCATCATCCACCATAATGATATTTCCGTCTCTGTAGATGACCGGTCTTTCTTTCGCAAAATATAACGGTACAATTTCGATATTTTCACGCTGAATGTACTGCCAGATATCCTTCTCTGTCCAGTTGGAAATTGGGAATACTCGCATACTCTCTCCCTTCTGGATCTTAGTGTTATAAAGCTTCCACATCTCCGGTCTCTGGTTTTTCGGATCCCATGCCTGAGCTGAATTACGGAAAGAGAAGATTCTTTCTTTTGCTCTGGATTTCTCCTCATCACGACGGCCGCCTCCAAATGCCGCTGTAAATCCATATTTGGTCAGAGCCTGTTTTAAGGCCTGTGTTTTCATGATATCTGTATATGCAGAACCATTGTCAAATGGGTTGATTCCTGCCTTTACACCCTCTTCATTGGTGTAAACCAGCATATCAATTCCGTTTTTCTTTGCGATTCTGTCGCGGAATTCGATCATCTCATGGAATTTCCATGTAGTATCAATGTGAAGGAACGGGAATGGAGGTTTCTCCGGATAAAATGCCTTCATCGCCAGATGGAGCATAACGGAGCTGTCCTTTCCTATAGAATAGAGCATAACCGGCTTTTCACACTCGGCTGCTACTTCTCGCATAATATAAATCGCCTCTGCCTCAAGCGCATCAAGATGAGATAAGTTACTCATTGCATTATCCTCCTCTGTTTGTTTATACTCGGAATCTTTTCGTACTTGAGCAAAACACTCTAAAGACTCTGAGAGTACATACTTATGTTTAATATTTATTAGCGTCTTTCTTATTAACCTGAATAGTGATCTTAGTGCCATCCGGCTTCTCCACTGTCCATGTGGAAATATCCGGTTTCTCTGATACAACCATACTTGCACCTCTGCCTCCCACATCAGCTCCAAGGAAGAAGCGGATGGCATCATGCCTGCATTCCTTAATACAGGAAGTACATCCCCAGCAGTCTCTTACCTGCCGGATAAAGGCTTTGTTCTCTTTATCCTTTTTGATCAGATTTCCGGGACAGGCTTCAATACATCTGCCACATCCTGCACATTTACTTTTCTGAATCCGAATGCTCATCTTTCACCTGCTCCTTTCTCTGCTGTATTTTGTGATGGTTTTGAACCTGCTGTCTGTTTATCAGCGGTCTCTTTTGTGACTAAGTCACGGTACAGAATCTTAATCTCACCGTTTTCCATGCGGGAGTTCACATATTTCATCCACTCTTCGCTCTGTTCCGGATAATCGGTATTCTCTCCAAAACTATGCCATCTGGTTTCTTTTCTATTCTTAAGATGCTCGATCAGCACCTGACAGACAAGAAGTCTTTCTTTTAATTCGTATGCAAAAAGAAGTTCATGCATATCTTCTGCACCGACCTGATCTGCCAGTTCACTTAATCTTGTAATTTTTTCTTCTGCAAGATTTAACTGTTTCTCATTGAACTGATAGTTGCTGGCGATTCCACCTGCATATTCGTCCATGACTTTCTGCATGGCTTCTTCCAGTTCGTCGATGGTAAACAGACCGTTTTCTCCATTGCGGATCTTTTCGTAGTCAGCAAGGATCATCTGTGCCTGTTTTTCGATTTCGGATGTTTCTTCACTGTGATCGTCTTTTAACTGTTCGATGATTGCGAGAGAGGCGATCTTGCCCTCTGCCAGAGCACCGGTTACATATTTCTGAGGACATCCCCCTGCCACATCCCCGGCTGCATACAGTCCGTGGATGGTAGTCTCTCTTCTGGTATCTACCCAGAATCCACTGGCTGTATGACCACCTACGATGTACGGTTCTGTTCCCTGGATCTCTACGTCCTGTTCGCTCGGCATCTTGCCGCTCTCGATCCATTTAAGGGTCTGACTCGGTGCCATGTTAAGATAGGCTTTGAGAAGATCCTGATCCTGTTCAGCTGTGATGCCAGAAGTTTTAAGGTAACACGGACCATGACCAAGCTGATTTTCTCTGACTGTTCCATAAACTCTCTGGCTGGTAGTCAGTCCGTAAATATGTTCATAGACTTCGCCCTTTGCATTCACCTGTTTTGCCTGCACGCCTTGTGCGATGGTTCCTGTCGGAGCTATGGTGTCCTTACA
>ENA-OPDE01001134-OPDE01001134.1-human-gut-metagenome-genome-assembly--contig:-NODE-1134-length-10064-cov-2.075632_pt1 | contig 10064 bp, 8 predicted proteins | sample MGYA00241261_ERZ501502 | MGnify/ENA primary metagenome ERZ501502 (study PRJEB25962, sample SAMEA2042450) | human gut metagenome | biome: human gut; feature: human-associated habitat; material: faeces... | reverse complement strand
TGCAAGTTCTTGATTGTAGTATCCTTGGGATGGTAAACAATATTCGCCTTGGAAAGCCCGCAGGTCCGCAGAAGATGAGGTGCGGAGGCACCACTGAAAACAACCCAGATATAGTGCCAGGGATCGTTCAGATCTGCATTATAAATATGCTTGGTGTGAGGCTCTATCAAAAACCCTTCTCCGGCTCTCACTTCATGAGAGGTTGGTCCACCGGAAGGCTTATCAGGTCTCTGAACAGAAGATTCCTGTACGTCATGTCCCATAGAACAGAATCCCTTGCCGCTGATAACATAATGAAAAATGTATTCGTTTCGATAAACGGTCCAAAGGAATATAACGGTGTGCATTTTTGTTTGCCGATTTCAACCAGATTTAAATCGTGAAGATTAAAGTTAAAGACGTAACAGGCCATATGTTTTCCCCCTTCTGTACATGGCTAAGTATAAACTTTATTATAGTGAATTTTATGAAAAAAGTATATGGATAAATAAAAATAATTGAAAATTCGTGGGTGGGAGGTAGAGAGAAATCAGACAAAGTAATGCAAACTATACAAAATAAAACATAAATGCAGGAATGTGAAAGAGAAAGGATGAAAAAAGATGTGTTGGTAAAAATCAACAAGTGGTACTATAAAAACACAGTAAAAAACGTCAAAATGCTAGCAAAAAAAGGACGGATAGAAAAAAGAAAAGAAAAATAACCAATAAAACGGAGGAAAATGCATGAAAAATATGAAAAGATTTCTGGCGCTCGGAATGGTAGCGTGTATGGTGATGGGAAGTATGACGGCCTGTGGATCAGGAAACTCTGACAGTGGAAGTTCAGATGCAGCAACAACGGACAGCGGTTCTTCCGATTCTTCAGGAGATGACGGAAAAGTGAAACTGACGATGCTTGGATGGGAAATCTATCAGCAGGCGGGTATGGAAGCTCTGGCGGCTGCATATCACGAAAAACATCCGAATGTAACAATCGAAGTGCAGATCTCCACATGGAGTGAGTACTGGACAAAACTGGAAGCTATGGCAAATAGCAATTCCTTACCGGATATTTTCTGGATGCATACCAATGAATTCAGTAAATATGCAGAGGCAGGTATGCTGGCAGATCTGACAGACCTGTATGCAGATGAAGACCCGGACTATTATCACAATAACTTCCCGGCAAATCTGGTTGAGAACTTTACATACGAAGACAAAATCTATGGTGTTATGAAAGATGTTGATACCATTGGTCTTGTATACAACAAAGACATATTTGATGAAGCAGGTGTTTCCTATCCGGATGATACATGGACCTGGGATGATCTGGTAGAAGCATCTGAAACTATTCATGAAAAAACCGGAAAATACGGTATGATGGCAGATGAGAATGAGCAGGAAGGATGGGCAAATACCATTTATCAGGCAGGTGGCTACTATATTAATGATGATAAGACAAAAGCCGGATTTGATGATCCTGCAACACAGAAAGGTATTGCAGAATATATCGGATGGCAGACCGATTATGATTTTTCTCCAAACCAGAGTGATTTCTCTGATCTTGGTAAAGCAGAACGGTTTTTCGCCGGTGAAGGCGCTATGATGTATCTTGGAAGCTGGGGAATCAATAACCTGTATATCAACTATCCAGACCTGAACTGGGATGTGGCAGTTCTGCCGAAATGCCCGGATCCGGTATCCGGTGACGGAAGAGCCAGCATCTCCAACGGACTTGCATACGCTACATCCGCAGATAATCCACATATGGATGTTGTAAAAGATGTACTGAAATTCCTGGGAACGGAAGAAGCAGCGATTATTCACGGTGAAAATGGTGCAGCTATCCCGGCATTTAACGGAACCGGTGATTCCTGGGCTAATAATTATGAAGGTAAAAATGTACAGGCATACGTAGATCAGCTGGAGTACAGTGTTCAGTATCCGTATTCCAAATCCAAATCTACATGGTTCCCGGAAGTTGAAGCAACTTTGCTGGAAGCATACAGCGGAACGATGAGTCTGGATGATGCGTTCGCACAGTGCCAGCAGCAGGTAGATGAGTGTCTTGCTTCTGAATAAGACAGAATGAGAGGTGGCAAAGATGGGAAAGAAGAAAAGAAAATATGATAAGGGCGCCAGCGTTGGTTTTCTGATGGCGTTACCTACTGTGCTCGGTCTGATTCTTCTTAATATTTATCCATTATGCAGAACCGTCTATATGAGTTTCTTTAAGTCTGGAGCTTTTGGAAAATGGACGTTTGTAGGATTAGACAACTATGTTACCATGTTTCAAAGTGCCGGTTTCTGGACTGTGACAAAAAATACCCTGTTATTTATGTTACTGACAGTGCCTGTGACAGTTATCCTTGGTTTATTAATTGCAGTACTATTAAATCAGAGTATCAATGGTAAGACAGTATTCAGAGCGATTTACTTCCTTCCCATGGTCGTTGCCCCTGCGGCAGTGGCCATGGTATGGAAATGGCTGTTTAATGCAGAATACGGTATTATTAATATTGTATTAGGTGCACTGCATCTTCCGTCAAAGATTCAGTGGATCTCTGATCCTAAGACAGCATTGTTAGCGTGTGCGATTGTTACTATCTGGAGCAGTGTTGGATACGATGCAATCTTGCTTCTGTCCGGTCTGCAGAGTATTTCAAAATCATATTACGAAGCAGCGAGAATTGATGGAGCAAATTCTTTCCAGCAGTTTAAGAGTATTACGATTCCTCTGGTTTCGCCAACGTTGTTCTTTGTATTGATGATGCGTGTTATGGCTTCCCTGAAGGTATTCGATATTGTCTATATGATGATTGAAAAAACGAATCCGGCGATCAGAAGCTGTGAGACGATTCTTTACAATTTCTATCAGGAGACCTTTGTTAAGAATAACAAAGGTTATGGATCAGCACTGGTTGTATGGTGTGTCATTCTGATTGCAATCATTACAGCAGTACAGTTTATCGGACAGAAGAAATGGGTTACATATGATGTATAGACGAGAGAGGTGACGCAGCAATATGGCAAAACAAGTAAACAGACCAAAAATAAAAAAAGGCAACATATTGGTGTATCTCGTTTTGATACTTGGAAGTGTTCTTATGATATTCCCATTTATCTGGATGATAAGCACCAGTTTTAAAACAGTCCCGGAAACAACGTTAATACCGCCAACATTGTTACCGGCATCATTCAGTAATACTGCAGCATATGAGCAGGTTACAAAGAGTTTACCATTTTTTAACTTGTATTTTAATACGATTATGATGATTGTGATTCGAGTGATCTGTGCAGTGGTATTCTCCTCTATGGCAGCGTATGCATTTGCAAAAGTGAACTTTCCACTGAAGAATCTGTTTTTTATGATCGTATTATCCCAGCTGATGTTTCCGGCACAGGTGTTTATTCTGCCGCAGTATGAAATGATTTCAGCATTGGGAAAAACGGATTCACTATTCGCGTTGGTGTTCCCGGCACTGGTAAGTGCTTTCGGTACATTCTTCCTGCGACAGACCTATATGGGTATTCCGGATGATCTTCTGGAAGCCGCAAGAATTGACGGATGTGGACATTTTAGAAGCTTTATCAGTATTGCTTTCCCGCTGACCAAGACAGCAATGGCAGCATTGGCAGTATTTACAGCATTGTTTGCATATGGAGATTTGATGTGGCCGTTGATCGTAAACACGAAGTTGGATAAGTTGACATTATCCTCAGGTTTATCAACTTTAAGAGGACAGTTTTCTGTTAATTATCCGAACCTGATGGCTGGATCTGTTCTGGCGATGATTCCGATGATCATCATTTATATTATTTTCCAGAGACAGTTTATCGAAGGTATCGCTTTGACAGGAACAAAAGCATAATGAAAATAAGGCTACATCTGGAACAAAAGAATCTGGATGTAGTCTTTTTTTACAAAAAGGCAAATCGATTCGAAGAAAGGAGAAAATATGGACATGATAAAAGAGATTCGCATCGAAGAAGGAAAACTAAAAGTGGTATTTGAGATTCGTGATAATGGAGTGGTGGAACTGAAACAGTTCGACCCGTCTGGTCGGATCGATGCAAAAGAAAAAAAGCGTGAGGCGGAAGATTTTTATCCGATTACGGAGATTCAGATCACGGGAAAAGGAAGCCGCGGAATGCATGCATATAAACATAATGTAAGCAGCGGATCTATAGATTTTACATACCAGAGTCATGAAATTACAGAGAACGAAAAAGGAAAAGAGCTGGTGATCTATACGGCTACGGAGTACAGGGCAAAAGGCGAGTACCATATGCAATTTTATCCGGGAACTGCAGCTGTGCAGGTATGGACGGTATTGAAAAATGAGGGCACCGAGGCTATCGGACTGGAATATGTATCTTCTTTCATCTATCAGGGACTCTGCCAGAACGGAGAAAAACCATATTTTGAGAAAACAAATGTCTATACTCCATGCAACAGCTGGGATAGTGAAAGCCAGTGGAGAAAGAATGACTGCCGCGAGATCAACCTGAGTGGTATGGCTGTTGATGGATTTAACACGCCGGGATTTGGTATGAACAGATATTGCTATGGAGGACATAGCTCCTGGTCTACCTGTGAATATCTGCCGATGGGTATCTGCGAAGATACAGAGTGCAAAGAAACCTATTTCTTTCAGATAGAGCATTCTGGACAGTGGTTGATCGAGTATGGTCCAAGTACCGGAGAACGTCTGTATGTAGCACTTTCCGGGGCAACCGAGAGCGAGCAGGGATGGTGGAAGAACCTGAAACCAGGTGATACTTTTACAACGGTACCGGCATGCTTCGGTGTGTCTGATGGTGGTATTAACGAGGCAATGGCGGAACTGACTGAATATAGAAGAAAAATCCGTCGCCCGAATGAAGATGATGAAAAATTAAATGTTGTATTTAATGATTATATGAACTGCCTGATGGGCGACCCCACAGAAGAAAAAGAAAAAGCCATCATCGACAAAGCGGCAGAGATGGGATGCGAATACTACTGCCTGGACTGTGGATGGTATGACAAAGGATTCTGGTGGGATCGTGTCGGTGAGTGGAAAGAATCGTCGGAGCGTTTTCCGAACACCCTGAAGGCTGTATGCGATTATGCGAAAGAAAAAGGTATGGTCATGGGTCTTTGGTTGGAAATTGAGGTCATGGGAGTGGCGTGCGAACTGGCAAACAAACTTCCGGATGACTGGTTTATTTGCCGACATGGGAAACGTCATATCGATAACAAGAGATATCTTCTGGATTTCAGAAATCCGGAAGTACGCAAGTATTGTATGGATGTAGTAGACCGTCTGATTGAAGATTATGGTGTGGGATACTTCAAAGTAGATTATAACGTAACCATGGGTTACGGAAGTGATCTGAACTCCGACAGCTGCGCGGATGCAATCCGTGATCATTATCTGTATCTGTATGAATGGTATCAGGAAATATTCCGTAAACATCCGAATCTGGTGATCGAAAATTGCGGTTCCGGCGGACAGCGTATGGATTACGGTATGCTGAAACTGTTAAGTCTTCAGTCAACCAGCGATCAGACAGATTACATTTATAATTCCTATATCGCATCCAATGTGGCAAGCGCCGTGACACCGGAGCAGGCAGGTATGTGGGTGTATCCATATAAGGATGAACGGGAACATGTTATCTATAATATGGTAAATGGATTGCTTCTTCGTCCATACATGAGCGGTATGGTATGGGATATGGGAGAAGAAAGCCTGGAACTGATGCGGGAAGGAATTTCTTTGTATAAAGAAATCCGTGATGATGTGAAAAAGGGTGTTCCTGTATTCCCGCTTGGCTTTACGGATACCAGAGATGATGTGCTGGCATATGCGATCAAGGCAGAAGGAAAGAGTTATCTGGCCGTATTTACACCAAAAACTGATAAAGCAGAGATTCCACTGGCGGAAGCAGGAATTATGGGCGCAGATGTTAAAATGATTTATCCGTCAAGCGGAGATTGCAAGTATGTAGTTGAAAATGGAAAATTACAGGTGACAATGCCGCAGGTGACATGTGCAAGATTGTTTGAAATAAAATGAATATAAAAGCGAAATAAAAAAGAGTAAGTGTCAGGTGCAGTATGAGTAAAGCGATGAATAATTGGTCAATGTGTTACCTGGCACTTATTTTATACGAGAGGAGAAATAGACATGGATAAAAATACATTTGCACAAACTCCGCCCATGGGATGGAATAGCTGGGATTGTTATGGTGCGGCAGTGACGGAAGAAATTCTTCTGAAAAATACCGATTACATGGCAGAACATTTGAAACAGTACGGTTGGGAATATATTGTATGTGATATTCAGTGGTATGAACCCACTGCAGATTCCAGCCATTATCATCTTTTTGCAGATCTTTGTATGGACGAATTTGGACGTGTAATTCCAGCACCTAATCGATTTCCTTCGTCTGCAGGTGGCAAAGGTTTTGGTCCTATTGCAGAATATGTACATAATAAGGGACTAAAATTCGGAATTCATATTATGAGAGGTATTCCACGCCAGGCAGTGTCACAGAATGTAAAAATCAAAGGAACAGAATATACAGCAAGGCAGGTTACGCATCCGGCATCTATTTGCTGTTGGAATTCAGATATGTACGGTCTTGATTGCACCAAACCAGGTGCACAGGAATACTATGATTCTATAGTGGAATTATATGCTTCTTGGGGTGTCGATTTTATTAAGGTAGATGATATTTGCGTCAAATATGGAAGAACAAATGATGAAAGTACACTTGCTTATGGTGGAGACGAGATAGAGATGCTTCGACGAGCTATTGATAAATGTGGACGTCCAATCGTATTAAGCCTTTCTCCGGGACCGGCAATGTTAGATAAAGCGGAACATCTGCGGAAGAATGCAAATATGTGGCGAATTACTAATGACCTGTGGGACAGCTGGGACAATATTATGGAAATGTTTTCCAGATGTAATGAATGGAGCCCATATGTGTCTGAGGGATGTTATCCGGATTGTGATATGCTGCCGTTAGGACATATTTCTATCATTGGTTGTGAACATGGCGTGGGAAATCGTATGTGTCGTTTGTCACCGGATGAACAGAAAACAATGATGTCATTATGGTGTATTTTCCGGTCGCCCTTGATGTTAGGGGCGGAGATGACAGATCTGGATTCCCGGACATTATCGCTGCTGACAAATGAAGAAGTGTTGAAGATGCATAAAGACAGTCGAGATGCACATCAGATTGAGAGAAGCTTTGATCTGATCACATGGGGTGCACACGATGAGGAAGGTAGCTGTTATATTGCACTGTTTAATGTTACTAACTGGGATGAAACTTTCAGCTTTGACTTTAGAAAAGCAGGTTTAGAAGGATATTATGAAGTTCGTGATTTGTGGGAACGGGAAGATCTTGGAAACGTGGATAAGATAGTGACAAAAGTAAAATCGCATGGTGTGAAGCTTTATAAATTATCAAAAAAACAAGTATAAGATGGATAAAAACCATACATATGACAAGATAAAGCAAAATATACATAATCGATGCATAATGGTAGAAAATGTATGATTTTTAATGAGAAAAGAACTGTGAGAAACGGTATAAAATTGATATATTGAAGCTATAAAAAGAAACGTCTAAGGCCGGCAAAGATGGAATCAACAAGGAATAACGGGAGGTTTTTATGAGCTTAAAAATTACATTTATTGGGGCAGGTAGCCTTGTTTTTGCAAGAACATTATTTACTGACATCATGTCTGTACCGGAACTGCAGAAGGCAGCAATATCATTTACAGATATCAATCCGGATAATCTGGAGAAAACACGTGAACTTTGTCAGAGAGATCTGGATGCAAATGGAATTCCAGTGGTTATCGAAGCTACAACAGATCGTAGAACAGCATTGAAAGATGCAAGATACATTGTAAACTGCGTACGTGTTGGTGGATTGGAAGGGTTTGAGACGGATATCGAAATTCCGCTAAAATACGGAGTGGATCAGTGTGTTGGAGATACATTGTGCACTGGTGGTATTATGTACGGACAACGAGTAATCGCGGCAATGCTGGATTTTTGTAAAGATATTCGTGAAGTATCAGAACCGGGCGCAATCATGCTGAATTATTCGAATCCGAATGCTATGGCAACATGGGCTTGTAATAAGTACGGTGGTGTTAAAACTCTTGGTCTTTGCCATGGAGAAATTCATGGAGAAATGCAGATAGCAGAAGTTTTAGGAATTCCGAGAGAAGAACTGGATATTACTTGTGCAGGAATCAATCATCAGACATGGTATGTGTCTGTGAAACATCATGGAAAAGAAATGCTAGATAAGATTCTGCCAGGATTTGAAGCACATGAGAAATTCAGAGAAGAAGAAAAAGTCAGAATTGATATTTTGAAACGGTTTGGATACTATTCTACAGAATCAAATGGTCATTTATCAGAATATGTGGCATGGTATAGAAAACGTCCGGATGAAATTAAAGACTGGATCAATCTGGATAATTGGATTAATGGGGAAACCGGTGGATATCTGCGTGTGACAAGAGAAGAAAGAAACTGGTTTGAAACAGATTATCCAAAGATTCGTGAGGAAGAACCAAAGAAATTGGACGGATCTGAAAGAGGAAAAGAACATTGCTCTTATATCATCGAATCACTGGAAACTGGAAGAAAATACAGAGGTCATTTCAATGTTATGAATGAAGGATGCATTACAAATCTTCCGTATGAGAGTGTAGTAGAAGTTCCGTGCTATGTAGATGGTAACGGAATCAGTATTCCAAAACTTGGAGATCTGCCACTTGGATGCGCAGCAGTGTGTTCACAGTCAATCTGGGTACAGAAACTGGCAGTGGAAGCTGCAGTTCACGGAGATGTCGCTCTGCTGAAACAGGCAGCATTGATGGATCCACTGACCGGAGCAGTCTGCAATCCGCCGGAAGTATGGCAGATGATTGATGAGATGCTGGTTGCACAGGAACAGTGGTTGCCACAGTATAAAGAAGGAATTGCAGCTGCAAAAGAGAAACTGAAAGCACATTATGTAACACCTCGCTGTGAGGGATACAAGGGTGCAGCGGTTGTAAGAGAGAAAACCGTAGAAGAAGTGGCAGCAGAACATGCAAAAAGAAAAATTACGGTATAAGAAAGGACAAAATAGAAAAATCCTGCCGGAAGTTTCAAATGGAACTTCCGGCAGGATTTTTGACGTATATAGTTTTTACTAAATACAGCAGATTCGTGATGTGGGCTGTAAAGACTCAGGCAAGAAGAAACATCGTCACAAAGTGGCATGCGCTTCCGCCCATCACGAACAGGTGGAAAATCTCATGGGAACCGAAGTTTTTATGTTTCGCGTTAAAAATAGGTACTTTCAGTGCATAGATAATACCGCCGATCGTGTAGATAATACCTCCTGCGAGAAGCCATCCGAATGCCGGTTTGGACAGTGCGTGAAAAATCTGGGAAAATGCCAGCACACACAGCCATCCCATGCCGATGTAGATCACAGAAGAAAACCACTTCGGGCAGGTGATCCAGCAGGCTTTCACGATGATACCAACCAGTGCCACGCTCCATACCAGGATACATAACAGCTTTCCGGTGTGACCTTTCAGAGCGATCAGACAGATAGGGGTGTAACTTCCGGCGATCAGAACGAAGATCATCATATGATCCATTTTCTGCAGTCGTCGGTTTACCTTTGCACTGATATCCAGTGAATGGTAGGTGGTACTTGCGGTATATAAAAGAAACATACTCAGCGCAAACACCGACAATGCGATCAGGTGTAACCAGTCAGGTTCTCTGGCTGCCTTGACTAACAGCGGGATGGTTGCCAGCAAAGCCATTATCATACCAATAAAATGAGTAATTGCACTTCCGGGATCTTTTAATTTAAATGTCATATGATCAACTCCTATCTCAAATAAAATTAAAAACTGCGATATGTAGTTCTTAAAACTACGTTGTGATATTATCATATACGCTTTGTGAGGAAAATACAACTACTTTTTTAAAAAATTATAAAAAATTAAGAAATCAAAAATCCCGTGAATTTCACCGGGAATTCACGGGATGATA
>ENA-OPDE01001131-OPDE01001131.1-human-gut-metagenome-genome-assembly--contig:-NODE-1131-length-10118-cov-2.588989_pt1 | contig 10118 bp, 9 predicted proteins | sample MGYA00241261_ERZ501502 | MGnify/ENA primary metagenome ERZ501502 (study PRJEB25962, sample SAMEA2042450) | human gut metagenome | biome: human gut; feature: human-associated habitat; material: faeces... | reverse complement strand
TTACCATTGAGAGTGTAGCTGTAGGCATGGCAATTGTTGAATATAAAGATGGTTCCCTGAGCATAAGTGCCCGCAGTGACGGCAGCGTCAATGTGCAGGCAATTATGGAAGAGCTGGGTGGCGGCGGTCATCAGACGGTGGCCGGTGTGCAGCTGGCAAATAAACGTGCCAGGGATGTAGAAGCGCAGATTATTGCGCTGACTAAAAAACAGTTAGAGGAGTGTCGAACAGATGAAAGTAATTCTTTTACAAGATGTTAAAAGCTTAGGCAAGAAAGGTGAAATCGTAGAAACCGCCGAAGGTTATGGCCGCAACTACCTGCTGCCGCGTAAATTGGCTAAGGAAGCTACCGTAGCTAACCTCAACCAGGCTAAACAGGACCAGGCAACCGCTAAGCATCGTGCAGCTCAGGCTAAGGATGAGGCTGTTGTTTTGGGCGCGCAGGTAGAAAAGGTTGTAGTAACTATGAAGGTACGCGTGGGTGAAAACGGTAAAATGTTTGGCTCCGTAACCTCCAAGGACGTTGCTGAGGCTTTGATTAAACAAACCGGTCTGAACATTGACCGTCGTAAAATCGAGCTGAAATCCGCAGTTAAAGGCTTAGGCGAATACACCGCTGTTGCTAAGCTGCATACCGATGTAACTGCTACCTTCAAGGTTATGGTAGTTGCCGAATAATTTCAGAGCGAAGCTGATGCATGTGGCAGTCGCCGGTGGCGCCTGCCACTTTTACTTTGATGCACACACTGGTAAAATGGTCGTTGACCCTGCTACCTTCCATTATGTAGCACAAAAGCCGACAGGCTTTTTGGATTTCTTTACTTCCATCAACAAGGGCTTTAAGGGTGGCATCACCATTATCGCCTTCCTGTTTATGGTTGGCGGTTCGTTGAACATTCTGCCCAAGACCGGCGCCATTGTTGCCGGCCTCAGTGCTTTAGTTAAAAAAATACGCAATCACAGCATTCTGCTGATTCCGGTGCTGATGACTACTTTAATAAGCAGGCAATATAACGAATTTATAAAGGAAGTACGCTGCTGATATAGGCTGCTGGGAAAAATTAACTTTTACTAAGTAATTTATATCACAGGTACTTCCTTTTTTGATTATTTAGGTGTAAAATATTTGCTGTTCCGCAATTATTTTTGAATACTTGCAGAATATATGAGAATACAGGTCAAAAGATGATTTTGACCGACGAGAGATTAAAAAAAACTAAGCTAATCTGCAATGAGAATTATGAGAGAATGAGAGGGATGCAGATGGAAGTAGCAGGCTTTTTGGCCTTAGGTATTTTAGTCGGTTTATTGGGGGCGCTTTTAGGCATTGGCGGCGGTATGGTGATTGTACCGCTTCTGGTGTTTGCTTGGGATTATGAGCCGCAGCTGGCTATCGGTACTTCGGTGCTGATGGTATTGATGAATGCTGTTTCGGGGACCTGGGGGTATATCAGGCAGAAGAAGGTTTGCGTAGATGCGGCCTTGAAATTTGCCGTGGCTACCGTTCCCGGTGCATTTTTAGGCAGCTATGCCGCAGAATATCTGCAGGGCAGGCTTTTTTATCTGGTGTTCGGCGCTTTCTTTGTGCTGGCAGCGATAAATATGTATCGCAAGGCCAGTAAGAATGCGGCGGGTAAGACGGCCGGCGAGGTGCCGGAAGTCTATAACTGGAAGCTGGGCGTTCTTTGCAGCGTCGGTGTGGGTTTTTTAGCCAGCATTTTGGGCATAGGTGGCGGTATCGTCCACGTTCCCTTTATGGTTTATGTGCTGAATTTCCCGGTGCACGTGGCCATTGCTACTTCTACCTGCATTCTGGTAGTTTCCTCGCTTGCAGGCTTAGTTTCGCATGCTATGCTTGGGCATATTGTGTGGACCAGCGGTCTGGCGATCGGTGCGGGTGCCTTTGTCGGTGCTCAGGGCGGTGTAGCCTTGGCGCAAAGGCTGCAGTCCGGCATTTTGATGAAGCTGGCGAGTGTGCTGGTGCTGATTACCGGCATTAAATTTTTGTTGGATGCTCTATAAAGTGCAAGGTGTTTATAATTAAATATAGTACAGTAATAAGAGTTCAGTTTTGCATAAAAATGTGAGGCCAGATGTTAAAGTAATGACATCCGTCAGTTGTAACAATGTCATTGTTATGAAGAATACAGTGATGTAAATACATTACGGGGATCCTGAAGATACGCAAAAGCAGTCGCTATCATCGTTGATGATAGAGCGACTGCTTTTTTGCTGCCTGCAGCAACGCTTCAGGCGTTGCTTAGCAGTATGGTTGTGTAAGCTGTGAAGAATACATATATTAAAACTGAACATAGTAAATTGATGAGAAATGAATATACTAATAAGCTCAGATGTAGGTATAATACTACACATAACCTATTATTTGCATATATTTTGGAGGTGTTCACAATGAACGAACGTTATAAATTAAATGCACAGCTGGCACAGATGTTAAAGGGCGGCGTAATTATGGATGTTACGACACTGGAGCAGGCGCGTATTGCGGAGGCAGCAGGTGCCTGCGCTGTTATGGCACTGGAAAAGATTCCTGCCGATATCCGTGCAGCAGGCGGCGTAGCAACTCCTGCGGATGCAGCACTGATGATGCAGCTGGGTGCCGAGGGCGTATTCGTAGGCTCCGGTATTTTCAAATCCGGCGACCCGGCAAAGCGTGCGCAGGCCATTGTTAAAGCAGTAACCAACTTCAACGATGCTAAGATGCTGGCAGAGCTGTCCGAGGATTTGGGCGAAGCTATGGTTGGCATCAACGAGCAGGAAATTCAGCTGCTGATGGCGGAGCGTTGTAAATAATGAAAATCGGCGTTTTAGCACTGCAGGGTGCGTTTATTGAGCACGTGCAGGCCTTGCGTCAGCTGGGCGCGGAAGCTGTAGAGCTGCGTCAGTTGCCGGATTTGGAGCAGCCCTTGGACGGCATCGTCCTGCCGGGCAGCGAAAGTACGGTGCAGGGCAAGCTGCTGCATGAGCTTGGTATGTTTGCACCGCTGCAGAAAAAAATAGCGCAGGGCTTGCCGGTACTGGCAACCTGCGCAGGTATGATTCTGTTGGCGGAAAAGCTGACGAACGACAGCAAGTTGCACTTGGCCACTATGCCGATTACCGTGAAGCGTAATGCTTACGGCAGGCAGCTGGGCAGCTTTTTTACCGAGGCAGAATTCGGTAAGCTGGGCAAGGTGCCGATGACCTTCATCCGTGCGCCGTATATTGACAGCGTGGGGGATGGCGTAGAGGTGCTTGCTGCTGTAGATGAGCATATTGTGGCGGCACAGTACGGCAAGCAGCTGGATCTGGCCTTTCATCCGGAGCTTGACGTAGCCAAAAGCACGGGCATCCACGAATATTTTGTCAGCCTGTGTGTTGCGAAATAATTACAGCTTCATATAAGGCTTCAGCACGGTAAACAGTGTGTCTAAGGCCGGATACAGCTTATCATCCGCCAGACCGGTGTAATTCATCAGCAGGGTGTGCGAGCTGTCGCCAACCTTTTCGTGATAATAGTCCGAAAGAAATTTAATCTGGATGCCCTTGGCTGCTGCAGCCTGCACAAGCTGAGAATCCTTGGCATCGGTAGCAAGATGCAGCAGAAAATGCAGACCGCTGTCCTCGCCTTCTACCGTAAGTGCGGGTGCAGCGTCGGACTGCGTGAGATACTGCATCAGACGGTCGCGCTTGCTGCGGTAGTAGGTGCGCATTCTGTTGATGTGGCGTTCAAAATAACCGTCCTCGATAAATTTAGCGAGCGTAAACTGCTCAAAATTAGATACAGTACAGGAATAAAATCCGAGTTTGTCATAAAACAGCGATGCCAGGTGCGGTGGCAGCAGCATGTAGCTGATACGGAAGGTTGGTGCCAGCGTTTTGGAAAAGGTGTTGATATAGATAACCTTTTCTTCGGTATCAATGCTCTGCAATGGCGGAATAGGCTTGCCGAACAGGCGGAATTCGCAGTCGTAATCATCTTCGATGATATAACGGCTGCTTTTTTTTGCTGCCCAGTGCAGCAATTCGTAGCGGCGGCTGACAGGCATAACAATGCCGGTAGGGAACTGGTGCGAAGGGCTGATGTGCAGAATATCGGCACCGCTGTTTTCCAGAATATCGGCGCGGATACCATGGGCATCCATCGGCAGATAACGGCAGAAAACATCGTTGGCCTGATAAGCTGCTGCCAACTGCGGATAGCCTGGGTTTTCCAGCGCATAGACGTGGCTGCGTCCCAAAAGCTGTACGATAAGATTGTACAGCGTCTGCGTGCCTGCGCCGATGATAATCTGCTCGGGCGCAATGTTCAGGCCGCGGAACTGGTAAAGATGACGGGCGAGCGCCTGACGCAGCGGCAAAACGCCGCCGGCGCTGGTGTCGCTGATGAGAGCGTGCTCGTCCGCTGTGGTGAGCGTGTTACGCAAAAGGCGTGCCCAGATGTTATAGGGAAAGGTGTCCGGCGGTACGCTGCTTTTGGCGAAGCTGACGCTTTGCGCCGTTGCTTGTGGTTTAAGTGACGGCGCTGCTTTGCGTTCTGCTTTTACCGGCAGAGGCTGCTGCTCAATGCGCGCCACGTAGTAACCGCGCTTGGGCTGCGAATAGATATAGCCTTCGACTACGAGCTGGGCGTAGGCATTTTCCACGGTGATGAGGCTGATGCCTAAATTTTTGGCCAGCATGCGCTTGGAGGGCAGCTTTTCCTCAGCATGGAGGACACCGTTGGTGATATCGTTTTTGATGCATTTGTAGAGATGAGCGTACATGCTCTCACCCTGTAAATCGGCAAAGCTGTAGGTTAGCATAGCAGAAAATCCTTTTTGACAGAAAAGCCCAAGAAAATTTTTGACTATAGTGAAATTCGGTATATAGGATAAATTGATAAGTTCAGATGAAAATATGATACTATGTATCGGGAAAAAAGTAAAGCAGACGGAAAAATAGCCGAAAATAATAAAAAATTTGCTTATTCCTATCCGAAAAACGCTTTTAGGGTAGGGGCAAATTGCCGGGTTTACCTTATAATAAAATTACCAAAAATACAGTAACTGCAGGAAATGAGGTGCTAATATGAAAAATTTAAAAAAGCTGACACTGTTACATTCCAATGACCTGCATGGCGATTTCCTGGCTGAAAGAATTGATAATAAGCTCGTCGGCGGCGTATCCATGCTTTCCGGCTATATCAATAAGGTAAGGGAAGAAGAAGAGAATGTTATCTACTGCATCGCCGGGGATATGTTCCGTGGCTCCGTAATCGATGCGGAATACAAGGGCGTATCGACCATTGAGATTATGAATCTGCTGGGACCGGACGTTGTGACCATCGGTAATCACGAGGTTGATTACGGTCTGGCGCATCTGCTGTTTATCGAAAAGTGCGCTAACTTCCCGATTATCAATGCGAACTTTCACATTCGCACGAATAACAAGCGTCTTTTCCAGCCGTTTTATATCGCACATATCGATGGTATGAAGATTCTCTTCATCGGCATCATTACCGAGGACGTACTGGCGCAGACGAAGATGGATAAGGTAATCGGTTCCTTTGTAGATATCTGCGAGGCGGCAGAGGAAATCGGCCGTATTTGTAATACCTACAATCCAATCGATATCGATTTTACGATTATTCTTACGCATATCGGCTTCGAAGAGGATAAAAAACTGGCGGCAATGCTTGATCCCGCTTGGGGCGTTGACGTTATTATCGGTGGTCATTCGCATACCTTTTTGGAGCATCCGGTAAAGGTTAATGATATTCTGATTGTACAGGCCGGAACAGGCACGGACCAGATCGGTCGTTTTGATATCATGGTAGATACCGACCTGAATGCGGTCGATACTTATACCTGGTCGAACGTGCCTATCGATGAAACCCATTGCCCTCGTGATGAAAGCCTGGAAAACTTCATTATGCACTACAAGGATTTGACAGACAAAAAGTACGGCAGACTGGTTACCCGCTTTGCCCGCAAGCTGGAGCATCCTTCCCGAATTCAGGAAACTCCTCTTGGCAGCCTGGTAGCGGATGCGCTGCAGGAGAGCCTGGGCATTGATGTTATGCTGATGGGTTCCGGTGCTATCCGCAGCTATAATCTGGGACCGGTAGTGCTGTACAGCGACTTTACCGAATGCTTCCCCTATGATGAAGCGGTGTATATGCTGCCGGTTACCGGTGAGCAGCTGACACGCATGATTAAGCGCTTCCTGCGCGAGGAGGCCTTTACCGGCGAGCATACGGAATTTTATCAGCTGTCGCAGGGAATGCATGTAGTATGGAGCCGCAGCGGCCAATGCTTCAAGGAGCTGACATTTGGGGGAAAACCCTTGGGAGCGCAGCAGATTTATAAGATTGGTCTGTGCAAATATCACTACAGCAGCCTGAAGCCGTTTTTGGATATTACGCTGGAGGAGGCCGAAGCCAACGGCAGAGTACGCGTGCTGGCGACTTCGTATCGCGATGTGATCGAGGAATACTTTATGACGCATCAGCATCTCAAACGTGAGCTTGAGGGACGTCTGATTATTGAGGACTAAAGGTAATATAATAAGCATAAAAAAGTATCGTCCCGGAAAAAATGCCGGGACGATACTTTTTAGGGGTATGTAGGAAGAATAATATGTAAGATGTAAACAAGGCATCTGTAAGCTTAAGCTTTTGCCTCAGATATTAAGCATGATAGTAGCAAACAGTTTGCATCTGCTGAAGAGAGTATCTACAACAGCAAATTCTTCTGCCGTATGGTTGCGTACGCCCTGTACGCCGAGAGCACAGATTGTAGGAACGCCTGCAACTGTAGCATAGGCACTGTCGCTACCGCCGCCGACTGCTTTGGCTGTAGGTTGAGGTAAATTGCACTCTGCCGCTGCTTCCTGTACTAATTGGAGCAAAGCGGCTGTGCCGGGAACCTCGTCCATGGATTGGAATTCCGTAACAGTCTTGAGAACGGTTTTGGTATCGGGAACGTATTGCTTAGCCGCAATAGCCTGCAATTTGGGCAATACTTCTTCCAGTAAGGCATAGTCGGTATAGCGTGTGTCGCAGGTTAATTTTGCGTAGTCCGGTACTGCGTTGCTGACTGTGCCGCCTTCGAATAAACCTACGTTAAAGTTAATACCCTTGTCGAAATCAGTTAAGGCTTCGATATCAAGGCCCTTATGCATTAATTCAATGATGGCGCTGCGGCCGCTTTGCGGGTCATTGCCTACGTGTGCGCCGCGACCATAGGCTTCCATGGTAAATTCATATCTGCCCTTGCGTCTGGTGACAACACCCTGATCCAAGAAACCGGTTTCAAAGTTAAATGCTGCCAAAGCACCCTTGCTTTCCGCCAAAATTGTTTCGGAAGCATTGCTTAAGTAATGAGCTACTTCTTCATCGCCTGCAAGGATTACTTTAATACCATGCTTGGAATAATTATTTGCCAAAAGCACTTTTAAAGCTGTCAGCATGATAACAATGCCGCCCTTCATATCAAGGCAGCTGGGTCCGCAGGCTTTTCCGTCAACAATTTTAAACGGACGCTCTGCTACGGTGCCGTCTTTGAATACGGTGTCCATGTGGCCTAATAAAACGATAAAATCTTTACTGGTATCGCCGATTTTACCTACCAGTGTGTTGCCTGCTTTTTCAAATTCTACCTGGGTTGTAGCAAAGCCAAGTGTTTTTAAAATGGCTTCGATTTTTTGTGCGATGAAGTCAACGCCTGCTTTGTTGCCAGAACCGCAATCAACGTTAACTAATTCCTGCCAAAGCTGCAGCATGTTTTCCTTTTCATCGTCTATCTGTTGCCAAATTTTGTTTTTGTCTAATAATGTATCTGACATTGTTTTTGCCCCCTCAAAATAATAAAAGACTAATAAAGGCTAAGACCTTTATTAAAGAATACATCTTTTCGCCTAGTGTGTCAATAGGAGATATATGTGTATATAATTTAAAAATAAAAAGGCTAAGGTTACAGTTTGGTGCTGAACCTCAGCCTTTGGAGGAGTGTTTATAATTTTATTTTATATATTTTGCGTGGGCGTCCTTTTGTTTCAGACATTTCCGAGCGGATTTCTTTGGCATAACCATGCTCCGTAAGGCAGGTGAGAATGCGACGGGCGCTGCGGGGCAGGATTTGCAGTATTGTGGCAAGCTCCTGTGCATTAAGCTCATCGCGTCCGTAAATTTTCAACGCATGGCAAATTTTACTTAAAGTGGCTTGGCTGAGAGATGTCTTTTTGCTTACTTCTTCCAACTGTGCGGAGGCATACTGAAAATCTATCTGTTGTGCGCTTCCTAAAGGACCGCTGATTGTTTTGTCGTCAAGCACGACATACCAGCTGCCCTTTTTATCGGCGCAAGCATGCTTTAAGGCAATGACGGCATTATATTCAGCTTCGCGGGCACTGTTGCCTATGCCGATACCGCAGGCACGTAGGCTTTTGCTTAAATCGCGCAGAATCGGCAGTTCGGGAAGGCTGGTGAAGCTGTTGGTGAGCTGTTCCAGGCTGCCGCGCGTGGTGAAAATATAAAAATTACCTTCGTTGGCAGGCTTTAATGAGCCGCTGATGTTTTTGGTGTAGCTGATGAGCTTTTGTGAAATAGCAATTTCTCTGCTGTATAAGTCATCCACGGAATAAAAATTGTCTTTATCGCCCAGAAGATTGAAGCTGAATACCTGCACGGCAATCTGGCCTTCCCGGAGTTTTTTTATACGGAATTGAGTTAAAATTACGTTTAAAATATTGCGTACAGTAACACGTATAGGCATGATACAGAAAGCAGGGATACCGTGCTGCTCCAATAAGTTTTTGACAAAGTAGCTTCTGGTGACAGCAGCTTTAGTGATGCCCTTTTTAAAGAGTTCAAGATGAAAAGCAGCATATCCGTTGAGCGATAAGGCACCATGTTCATCGGATAAATGATTAATAACGTTATAGTTTATCTTCATATCCTCCAGAGCACGGGTAATGTCATAATAGGGGATTGTATCTATACTTAATTCATCGATTTTAAAGCCTTGGTAAATAGTAGTGCAGAGTGTTTTATAAAAGCTGGCACCGCAGTAAGGAATGTAGTAGACAGGCTTTTGTACTTTGCCCCAATTTTTTATATGCAGATAATTTATCTGGTCAAAGATGAGCCAGGAGTCAAAATCCTGTTGGTGGGTATCGATAATATTCAGTGTATGTGTTCCGTCGGCATCAATGAACGTAGCAATTTCGTAGTCATTATATTCTTCTATAACTTCCCGAAAGATATCTATGTTCTCTGCTTCGCCGATAACGCCTAACCTTATTTTCATGTGAACCTCCAAGGAATAAGGAGTGGATTGTTTGTTATTCCTTATTATAGAATATATTATACACTGAAAATAGTTTTGATAAAAGGATTTATTGCTGCTCTAATTCTTTTATCCTATCGATTGCAGCTAATCCGCAGCCGATACCGTGGTCATGCAGCGCCAACAGCTTATGCGGCTTGATATCAAATTTATCCATTGTAAGGGGTATCTGCGGACGGATGATGACAGCCTTGCCTTCGCGTTCCATTTTTTCGACAGCCTCCAGCTGCTCGTTGTAGAGCTTGGGGCGCTGTTCCATGATTTCCCAAAGCTTAGGATATTTTTTGTATACTGATTTGAGCAGGAACTTGGGTACGCCTTTTTTCTTGCGGTAGCCTTCGTTGCGTGTGAGCACAACAATCAGCTTTTCATAGCCTGCGTCGAGTGCTTTTTGGTAGGGAATGGGTGCCAGCAGCGCACCGTCGAGCAGCGCACGTCCTTCATGCTTGACAACAGGTGCAACGAAAGGCATGGAGGAAGAAGCGCGCACAGGAATAAAGTCCTGACCCATTGCTTCCTGATCGTACCAGACGCTTTCGCCGTTGACGATATCGGTAGCAGCTACCTGCAGTACGCCGGGATAGGCGCGGTAGGCTGCATAGTCAAAGGGGAGCAGTTGCTTGGGAAGCTCCTTGAAGATAAAGTCAAAGCCGAAGATGCTGCCGCTTTTAATCCAGTTGCGCACGCTGAAGTAACGCTTATCGGTGACGTAGTGCTCGATAATCTGACGTGTGCGCAGCGGTTGGGCAGACATATATGATAAAATATTGCAGGCTCCGGCAGAAACGGCGG
>ENA-OPDE01001126-OPDE01001126.1-human-gut-metagenome-genome-assembly--contig:-NODE-1126-length-10160-cov-3.009203_pt1 | contig 10160 bp, 8 predicted proteins | sample MGYA00241261_ERZ501502 | MGnify/ENA primary metagenome ERZ501502 (study PRJEB25962, sample SAMEA2042450) | human gut metagenome | biome: human gut; feature: human-associated habitat; material: faeces... | reverse complement strand
AGACAATCCAGCCGTTGGTGGCAGACGCTATTGAAGAATCCGATTCAGAGGCAGAAGCAGTGAAGGAAGAGGATGAGAGTCCGCTGATTCCGGAGATTGATACAGATATAAAAATCTATGCCGGTTCAAGGATCGCAGTGGTAAGCAAATGTGTCAAGGGCGAATACTGGAAGATGGTTAAGAAAGGCATGGAAGATGCAGTAAAGGAAATTAATAAAGCATATGGTTATAAAAAAGATGACCAGATTACCATGACTTTTGAAGGTCCTGATAATGAAGAGGACGTAGAAACTCAGATTAATACAATAGATGCTGTTATTGCAGAGAATCCGGATGTTCTTTGTATTTCGGCAAGTGACATGGATTCCTGTGAGGCACAGCTTGAAGCTGCAAAGGAAAATAGAATTCCGGTTATAGCATTTGATTCTAATGTAGCCGAGAAGAAACTGGTGAAGGCATATCGGGGAACCGATAATGTGCAGGTAGGAAAGATGGCTGCTTATCAGCTTGGCAGTGCACTCGGAAAGATGGGAAAGGTTGCGGTTTTTTCCGCACAGCAGAAGACAAAGAGTGTTCAGGATCGTGTAGAAGGATTTATGAATAATATCGGGAAGTACGGAGATATTGAAGTTGTGGAAACCATTTATTCTGATCAGGTAGATGATATGGAGGCTTCCATGAAGGAAGTCCTGGAAAAATATCCCACACTGGATGGTGTATTCTGCACCAATGCAGATATTACAGAGATGTATCTGAATCTGGAGAAGAGTGATGAGCATGATGCACCGGCTCTGGTAGGGGTTGATGCAACTACTAAGCAGCAGGAAGCAATCCGTAATGGAGAAGAGATTGGCTGTGTTTCCCAGCAGCCTTATGCTATGGGATACCAGACGATCTGGGCAGCAGTTGAAACAACGGCACCGAAGAAATCTGTTGTGATCGAGAAAAATGTACTGAGCAATCCGGCATGGATCGATGCAGACTGTCTGGATGATCCGGACTACAGTGGATATTTATATACAGAATAAGAATTAAAGATAAACGCTCCGGGAGGATGTACAGGGTCTCAAATGCATTAATTAAGAGGATTGTTAAACAGTGGCAACCGATGTTTCACGTGAAAACGAAAAGGATGGGATGATTATGAAAAATTACTCAGAAGATGTAAACAGACAGTATCATATTCAAGTGGCAAAAGGTGAAGTGGGCCGTTATGTGATCCTTCCGGGAGATCCGAAAAGATGTGTAAAGATTGCACAGTATTTTGATAATCCTGTGCTGATCGCAGACAACAGGGAATATATCACTTATACAGGAACACTGGATGGAGTGAAGGTCAGTGTAACGTCAACCGGTATTGGTGGCCCATCAGCGTCCATTGCAATGGAAGAGCTGTATCGCTGCGGAGCGGATACTTTTGTCAGAATCGGAACCTGTGGTGGAATGCAGACGGAAATAAAAAGTGGAGACATTGTAATTGCGACAGCAGCAGTACGTATGGAAGGAACAAGCAGAGAATATGCGCCAATTGAATATCCGGCAGTGGCAAATCTGGATGTGACCAATGCTCTTGTTGAAGCTGCGAAGGAGAAAGGATTTATATATCATACAGGTGTGGTACAGTCTAAAGATTCTTTCTATGGACAGCATGAGCCGGAAGCAATGCCGGCAGGTTATGAGTTGATCAATAAATGGGAAGCTTGGAAACGAATGGGATGTCTTGCTTCTGAAATGGAATCTGCGGCACTTTTCATCGTAGCCGGTAAACTCAGGGCGAGGATGGGTTCCTGTCTGTTGGTATTGGCAAATCAGGAGAGAGAGAAGCTGGGTCTTGAGAATCCGGTTGTACATGACACAGACATGGCAATCCGGGTAGCTGTAGAGGCAATCCGCAGAATGATTAAAGAAGATCAGGGACAAGTTCTGTAAGAACGGAGGTGACAGAGAATGCAGAATCTGGAAAAATCAATGATCAGCAAACTGATTGAGACTGCAATGGAACAGCTCAAATTTTCTTATACACCTTATTCAAATTTTAAGGTTGGTGCATCATTACTTACAAAAAACGGACAGATTTATACAGGGTGTAACATTGAAAATGCAGCATATACACCTACGAACTGTGCAGAACGAACCGCAATTTTTAAAGCAGTGAGCGAAGGCGTCAGGGAGTTTGACGCAATTTGTATTGTGGGTGGAAAAGATGGGATTTTGACAGAGTATACAGCTCCCTGTGGTGTCTGCCGTCAGGTAATGATGGAGTTCTGTGATCCGGAGACATTTCGGATTATTCTGGCAATAGATAAGGAGCATTATGATATCTACACACTGAAGGATTTGCTACCGCTGGGATTTGGACTACGAAATCTGATAAATTCCCGAGAAATATAAGGTAAACGCCCATCATTGCAAGTGATTTTTAATTGCGAAAAGTAAAAAAAGTGAATGACGAATAAAAGGGAACAGGAAAAGGTCAGCGATTAATAAAATGTAAGAGAAGGAGTAAACATAAATGAAAAATTACGACAGAATTTTTGTAATTGTACTTGATTCTCTGGGGATCGGGGCAATGCCGGATTCAGCAAATTTTGGTGACACCGGAGTGGATACTTTTGGACATATTCTTGAGAAAATGGGTTCTCTGGAGATTCCAAATCTTAGAAAACTGGGAATGCTGAATCTTCATCCGGCAGGAAAAATGGCGGGTGTTGAGAATCCCAAGGGGCGATATACGCATCTGGGTGAAGCTAGCAATGGAAAAGATACCATGACCGGACACTGGGAGATGATGGGAATCAAAACAGAAAAACCGTTTAAAACCTTTACAGAAACAGGATTCCCGCCGGAACTGATCGCAGAACTGGAGAAAAGATGCGGAAAAAGAGTGATAGGAAACAAGAGCGCAAGCGGAACGGAGATTATTGAGGAACTGGGTGAAGAGGAGATTCAGACGGGTGCAATGATTGTTTATACTTCAGCTGATTCTGTTCTTCAGATCTGCGGAAATGAAGAAACTTTTGATCTTCAGAATCTGTACCGCTGCTGTGAAATTGCAAGAGAAATTACCATGAAGGATGAATGGAGAGTTGGCAGAGTTATTGCAAGACCGTACATTGGTAAGAAAAAAGGTGAATTTAAACGTACCAGTAACCGTCATGATTATGCATTGAAACCCACCGGACTTACCACGTTAAATGTGTTGAAAGATCATGGATTTGATGTGATCGGTGTTGGAAAGATTCATGATATTTTTTGCGGAGAAGGCATTACAGAAACTCATCATTCAGACAGCTCTGTACATGGAATGGAGCAGACAATTGAAATCTGCAAGAGAGATTTCAGAGGGTTATGTTTTGTTAATCTTGTAGATTTTGATGCATTATGGGGACACAGAAGAAATGTGGAAGGTTACGGAAAAGAGATTGAGAAATTTGACAAAAATCTGGGTGTGTTGTTAGAAGAAATGAGAGAGAATGATCTGCTTATTCTCACTGCAGATCATGGAAATGATCCGACTTATACAGGAACTGACCATACAAGAGAATATGTACCATTTATTGCGTACTCAAAGAGAATGAAAAATGGTGGTGCGATAAAAGACGAAGATACTTTTGCTGTAATCGGCGCTTCTGTGGCGGAGAATTTTGGAGTGCCAATGCCTGAGGGAACAATTGGACATTCTGTTTTAAAAGAGTTAATGTAATAACGATTGTAAAAAAAGACAGGAATATTGAAAACAGGCGTTTTCAATATCCTGTCTTTTGTGCTAAAATAGGAAAAGAATTTATCTGACTAAATCGTTAAAGAGAGACAAGTGATAAATTGTAAAAAGATAAAATGATACAGAAAGGAAACAGTTTTTATGGAAACAGGAACAATTTTTAAATTTCATAATGACCTGGATACAGACCAGATCATAGCATCACAGTATCTGTTACTTCCTAATCTGGATGAGATGAAAGGTCATGCATTTGAATCTCTGGATCCGGATTTTTCAAAGAAAGTAAAACCGGGAGATTTCGTGGTAGGTGGAGAAAACTTTGGATGTGGTTCTTCCAGAGAGCAGGCGCCTGGTGTTCTGAAAGCGTTGGGAGTACAGGCAGTTGTAGCAAAATCTTTTGCACGAATCTTTTACAGAAACTCTATTAATATTGGTTTGCCGGTAATTGTCTGCAAAGATCTTCCGGACGAAGTAAATACCGGAGATAAGATGGTTCTTCATATGTCAGAGGGAACAGTTGAAGCTAACGGAAAAACATATTCCTGTACAAAGCTTCCGGAATATATGCAGAATATTTTGAATCAGGGTGGTCTGATCGCATCTCTGAACAAGGAGGAGAAGTAAAATGGGAATGACAATTGCAGAAAAGATTATTGCTGCGGCAGCAGGTGTTGACAGCGTAAAACCGGGAGATATCCATACAGTTAAACTCGATCGTCTCATGAGTAATGATGGAACCACACATCTTACGGTTGATATGTATAACAATAAATTGAAAAATCCGCACATTGCAGATACAAGCAAGCTGGTGTTTATCGTGGATCATAATGTACCATCTGACAGCCCGAAAACAGCAGCATCTCAGAAGAAGATGCGAGATTTTGCAAAAGAACATAACATTGATTTCTGGGAAGGAAAAGGTGTCTGCCATCAGGTTATGATCGAGAATTATGTCCGTCCGGGTGAACTGATCTTTGGTGCAGACAGCCATACCTGTTCATACGGTGCATTAGGTGCATTTGGAACAGGCGTAGGATGTACAGATTTCCTTTATGGTATGGTAACAGGTACTTCATGGGTACTGGTTCCTGAGAGCGTAAAATTTAATCTGACAGGTAAACTTCCGGAAGGAGTTTACGCAAGAGATCTGATTCTTACAATCATTGGGGAAATCGGAGCAAATGGATGTAACTATCAGGCAATGGAATTTACAGGCGAGGGTGCGAAAACACTCAGTATCAGTGATCGTATGGCGCTTTGCAACATGGCAGTAGAAGCCGGTGCAAAGACAGGTATCTTTGAAGCAGATGAGAAAGCTATTGAATATCTGAAAGAACATGGACGTGAGCCAAAGGCTGTATATCACAGTGATCCGGATGCAGTTTATGCGAGAGAATATACATTTGATTTATCAAAAGTCCGTCCTGTAGTTGCGAAACCTGATTTTGTAGACAATGTTGTGCCTGCAGAAGAAGCCTGCGGAATTGAAATCAATGAAGCATTTCTGGGATCCTGTAACAACGGACGTATTGAAGATCTGCGTGTCGGTGCAGAAATCATCAAGGGCAAGAAGGTTGCTGAGGGCGTCAGATTTCTCGTTGTGCCTGCAAGCCAGACTATTTACCGCCAGGCATTAAAAGAGGGGCTTATTGACACGTTTATGGAGGCTGGAGCCATTGTTATGAATCCGAACTGCAGTGTATGCTGGGGAAGCTGTCAGGGTGTGATCGGTGAGAACGAAGTTCTGATCAGTACAGGAACACGTAATTTCAAAGGTCGTGCAGGACACCCAAGCTCCAAAGTATATCTGGGATCAGCAGCTACTGTTACAGCATCTGCCATTACAGGAAAGATTGCGCTGGCAAGTGAGGTGTGATGCTAATTATAAATGTTTCACGTGAAACATTTAACCGAATCAAGTAAATTTCCTGCGAAGGTTGCGAAAAGCAATAGACAGCAGGTGGAGATTTGTTTGTATCAGGAGGAGAGCAAGCTCATCCTGATAAACTGCGGAGTAGTTATTCGGTATGGTATAGAGTCGCGTAGCAAAGCGGATATTCACAATGCGTTTGAATGAATTTTAACTTGTGACTGTGAAAGTACTGAACAGTTACAAGTGAAGATAGAAGATAAGAGGTAAGATTATGGAAAAATTCACAGGAAAAGTGTGGGTTCTGGATGATGACATTGATACAGATATTATTATTCCAACAGAATATCTCGCACTGAAAACAATCGACGATATGAAACAGTACGGATTCAGTCCTCTGCGTCCGGAACTGGCAGGACAGATTCAGAAAGGCGACATTATTGTTGCAGGAAAGAACTTTGGATGTGGTTCTTCCAGAGAACAGGCACCGGAAATTATCAAAGCACTGGGAATTCAGTGTGTAATTGCCAAATCTTTTGCGAGAATTTTCTTCAGAAATTCTATTAATAATGGTCTGTTACTGATCGAGCAGCCAGATCTTCATGATGATATCAAAGAAGGTGATGAAGTCACTGTGGTAATGAATGAACATGTAGATTACAATGGAAAACAGTACCCGATTGCTTCTCTTCCGGAAAATCTGATGAGCATTATTCAGGCTGGCGGACTTGTAAAAGCCATGCGCAAACTGAATGGGCTGGATTGATTTGGAAAGGAGAGGAAAATGGGCGAGACAGTTATTGAGAAAATTATAAGAAACAATGTTGGAAAAACAGTAAAGCCTGGAGACATTGTAACGGTCAATGTAGACAGGGTTATGATTCATGATATATTTATTCCATTTGTAGCAGAAAAGTTTGAAGAAATGGGCTTTACGAAGCTCTGGGATCCAGATAAAGCAGTACTCATATATGACCATCTGGTTCCTGCAAGTCAGTTAGATGATACCAGACATTTCCATGCGGGAGATGCTTTTGCCAGGAAATATGGCATGAAAAATGTTCACAGAAGTGATGGAATCTGCCACCAGTTAATGACAGAGGCAGGTTATGTAAAACCGGGAAATATTGTATTTGGTACAGACAGCCATACCACTACCTACGGATGTGTAGGCGCTTTCTCTTCCGGTATCGGATATACAGAGATGGCAAGTATTCTGGGAACAGGAACTATGTGGATCAAAGTTCCTGAGACAATTAAGGTTGTGATCGAGGGAGAACTTCCGGGAAATGTTATGTCCAAAGATATCATCCTGCGTCTGATTGGTGATCTGGGAGCTGATGGAGCAACATACAGAGCACTTGAGTTTACCGGCAGTACAGTAAAGAATATGACAGTAGCAAGCCGTATGACTATGGCAAATATGGCGATTGAGGCAGGTGCAAAATGTGCGCTGTTTACACCGGATGAAAAAACTGCAGAATATTGTGACATAGAGTTGAATGAGTTCCAGAAGAGCCTTACAGGAGATGAAGATGCAACCTATATGAAAACAATCACTTATCGCGCAGAGGATTTTGTACCGGTTATGGCATGTCCGTCTCAGGTAGATAAGATTAAAAATGTAAGTGAACTTGAAGGAACAGAAATAGATCAGGTATTTATCGGTTCCTGTACAAATGGCCGTCTGGAGGATCTCAGAGCTGCAGCGGAGGTGTTAAAGGGCAAAAAGGTAGCAGATTACGTTAAATTGATTGTAACTCCTGCAAGCCGTAAAATATACCGTCAGGCAATTGCAGAGGGAATTATGGATACTCTGGCAGAAGCAGGTGCAATGATCACACATCCCGGATGTGGATTGTGCTGTGGACGTGCAGGAGGTATCCTTACCGACGGTGAACGTGTAGTAGCTACAAATAACAGAAATTTCCTTGGTCGAATGGGAACATCTAAGGTAGAGATTTACCTTGCATCACCAAAAACAGCAGCAGCGTGTGCAATTGCTGGTAAAATTGTAAATCCAGAGAAATAAAACGGACAATAAAACAAATGCGACATAAATTGTACAGATAAGCAACAAAGCTACAGAATAACAAAAGAATAAAAAGAATAAAATTAACGGATAAGTCCACTGCATTATTTATAAAAGGAGTAAGCAGTGGACTTATTTTTTGTCAGAGAACGACACTATGATATGTTTCATATCACATAATAAATTATCTGACGGGATAATGGGATAATAAGGAAAGAAAAGGCGTGGAAAAGCCTGTAAATTTGATTGCATAGAAAAAGTTTCTCAGACAGAATTGTCCAGTGTGAGTCTGATCTCCAACGAAAACATGTGCTTTTTGAACTTGAAATTGAATAAATAGAATCTGCGAAATGACAAGAAAGCCGCATAAATAAAAGGAGTTTCAAAAACATCAAAACTTAAATTGAACATATATTGAACTGAAATAAGAAAAGTTAAATTCTGGTTTAATGTATAGTTCAAAATATAAATTAAACTAATTGAACCGGTGTAACGAAAGCAATTAACATGTTCAATATAGTTCAATTAATAATGAACTATAAAATAAACTAAAAGTTGAACTTTACTGATGAAATTGAAAATAATAAAATTTACCGTTGAATTATTAGTTCAATTATAGTATAATAGCAAAGAAAAAAACTTGAAAAAGCTGATAAAATGCGGGATTTAAAAATGAACAGAACATATATTCGTGCATGATGCTGAAAGAAATACATTTGAACTTAATTAATGTTTGGATGCCTGTATGTATTTTGATTCCCGTATAAACAATATAATATATTTGTTCTTTCTATAACATATATGCGAAAGAATTAAGAAATATAACAATAACCATTGATTATAACAGTGTAATTTGTTTTTTACAGAGAACGGAGATAGTATTTATGAATAATATATTTGCTGAACGATTAAAAAAAGCAATGGAACAGAAGAATATGAAGCAGATCGACCTTGTAAAAAAGGCGGCAGAGCAGGGCGTGAAACTTGGAAAGAGTCATGTGAGCCAGTATCTGAGTGGAAAAACAACTCCCAGATCAGAAATTCTTAATTTTCTGGCGACAACATTAGGAGTAGAAACTGAATGGCTGAAAGGAACCGATGTATCTGTAGACACTTTAAAGAAAGAGACAAATGAGGCAGGAATTCAAATGGAAAATATGAAATTTGATTACAATTATAATAATATGAAAGAAAATACCAGGGAGACAGTTGAGGAAGTACAGGTTCGTGAATTTAAAAAATCATCTAAATTAAATAACGTATTATATGATGTAAGAGGACCGGTTGTAGAAGAAGCTGCACGTATGGAAAACGCAGGAACTCAGGTTTTGAAACTTAATATCGGAAATCCGGCACCGTTTGGATTCAGAACACCGGATGAAGTGATTTATGATATGAGACAGCAGTTGACAGAGTGTGAGGGATATTCCCCTGCAAAAGGTTTATTTTCTGCCAGAAAAGCAATTATGCAGTATGCACAATTGAAAAAGCTCCCTAATGTATCTATTGAAGATATTTATACGGGAAATGGCGTCAGTGAACTGATTAATCTCAGTATGTCAGCTCTGTTAGATAATGGAGATGAGATTTTGATTCCATCTCCAGATTATCCGTTGTGGACAGCATGTGCAACTTTAGCTGGTGGAAAAGCAGTACATTATATTTGTGATGAACAGGCAGAATGGTATCCGGATATGGATGATATCAGAAAGAAAATTACCAGCAGAACAAAAGCAATCGTTATTATAAATCCGAATAATCCGACTGGTGCGTTGTATCCGAGAGAGGTATTACAACAGATAGTAGATGTTGCCAGAGAACATCATCTGATTATTTTCTCTGATGAAATCTATGACCGTCTTGTAATGGACGGAGCAGAACATATTTCCATTGCTTCAATGGCTCCGGATTTATTCTGTGTAACATTCAGCGGTTTATCCAAATCACATATGATCGCGGGCTTTAGAATCGGATGGATGATTCTCAGTGGCAATAAGGCAGTTGCAAAAGATTATATAGAAGGAATCAAGATGCTTTCTAATATGAGACTTTGTTCTAATGTACCGGCGCAGTCAATTGTTCAGACTGCATTGGGCGGACATCAGAGTGTGGAGAGTTATATTGTTCCTGGTGGACGTATTTATGAGCAGAGAGAATTTATTTATAATGCGCTGACAGATATTCCGGGAATTACCGCTGTGAAACCGAAAGCTGCATTTTATATGTTCCCTAAGATTGATACAAAGAAATTTAATATCGTAAATGATGAGAAATTTGCATTAGATTTATTAAAAGAGAAGAAGATTCTGCTTGTACATGGCGGTGGATTTAACTGGCATCAGCCGGATCACTTCAGAGTGGTTTATTTACCAAGAATAGAAGTATTAAAAGAAGCAGCCGGCAAAATCAGAGATTTTCTGGAATATTACCAGCAGGAAATATAATCTGTCAGTGAGAAATGGGTACTATGTTTCACGTGAAACATAGTACCCATTTCCTGATATTATAAAAACTTTTGGTCAAACGGATAAAATTAT
>ENA-OPDE01001122-OPDE01001122.1-human-gut-metagenome-genome-assembly--contig:-NODE-1122-length-10200-cov-2.522031_pt1 | contig 10200 bp, 10 predicted proteins | sample MGYA00241261_ERZ501502 | MGnify/ENA primary metagenome ERZ501502 (study PRJEB25962, sample SAMEA2042450) | human gut metagenome | biome: human gut; feature: human-associated habitat; material: faeces... | reverse complement strand
TCATTTACATCAAGCCGATAACATCTATCGTTAAATGTTATAATTCCCCAAATACCAATGGTTCCTGGGATTCTCGCCAATCCTTCAGTAGGTTTAAAAAGAACAACATTATCTATTATTCGATTTTGAACCGCCTGATTCCATGATGTTTTAATACTATTGTTAGGCGTTGGAATATGAGCAACATACCTAATGCCATTGTGCCTAAAACTGGCCATATAACACCCCGAAAAACCTGAACTTAAAGTATCTATGCCATTTGAAGCAACGACTGCTATTCTATCCGCAATATATATGACACAGGCATAGTCTAATCTAAGAAAACGATAGTTACGGGTATATCCTTTTATTTGAAATGTCAAATTACTTTGCGTGACAATCGGAGGACTCAAACTTATATTATAAATATTTTGATAATGAAACCGTGCAATATTTGTCATTACTGCTTGACTGTTTGGCAATCTTAATGCTTGAATCAAATTCATATATTTACTTACTGTTACTTTCGTTTGTTATAGGCTCGATACATGATGCCATTATATCCATCAGTTTAGATAGACCTTCGGTCTGCGGCTGCTGGCTGGCAGAAACATGTATCTGGTATTTTGCCGTTTGGTTGGTCATGCGGGTGTTCTCGCGGGCGGTCGTGACTTTGCCGCTGATTTCCGCATTTATAAACCAATGTTTTGCAGAAGCTTTTGTCTCTACTTCTGCGTTGGTAGTGCTTTTTACGTTTGATGTATCGGTAACCTCCATCTGGAAATCGACATCCACGCGATCTATGAGCAGGGAAGGAATAGGCACCAATCCTATAAACGGAGCCTTGACACTTTGTGACATTGTTGTCATTTTTCCATCCTGCTGTATCGGTCTTTCGACATCGAATTCCAATATACGCGCTTTATTGCCGCTTTTACTATCAAATGCAATTTGCTGGTAGAAATTCCATGCTGTCGCTGCCAATTCCTGTTGTGCTTCGGCTGCTGCAATAAGCGGTGCTGCAATCAGTTCCCGCATGGGAAGCCCCTTAAAATTGTCAGTCACATTCGGATCTCCAAGTACAGGGGATGTACCGTTATTTTTAGTCTCTTCCAATGCAGCGGAAATAATTTCTTTCGCCTGTCCGCTTACATTTTCATTCAAGTTTTCCGCATTTTCTTGTTGCCCTTGGTTCTTTATTTCTTCTGCCATAACATTTGAATTTTAAAATTGTTAGATATTTTTTACAAAATCGTCAATAATTCGGGAAATGCTCTCCGGAGTCTCCTGAACCTTAAAATTGACGCAAACCTCCATGACATCATCCGCATCCGGTTTTATGTTGCTCATCTGCATCTGGAGATTGGCTCTTTGTGGGCTGGATAACAATAAGTTGTTTTCTGGAATCTGTGATTCCACGCTTCCGACCTTCGCCTTGAACTTTATCTGCACATTATCCATCGCAAGATAATGATGGGATATCAAAGCTATAAGTGGAATATCAATAGTCTTGTCTCCAACCATGATTTTTTTCGATTGGAACGTATTTGCGTTATTTGCATTTGTTCCTTCAAAAAGTCTGGTCAGATTTTGTATCTGATGATTCTGCAATGTATCTTGTGCACAGTTTACGGCGTATTGCAAACCATTCATAATATCAGAGAATGAATTGGTTTGAACACTGTCCGGCTCATCGTCATTATTTTTCTTGTCTCTGTGAAAAAGTCCCATGTTTTTAATTTAATTACTTGATTTGTTGCCTTTAATGAGCACCAATCTTGACAATGTCCGGCTTACAGCTTCCATATTTACACTGGAGTCTATATTATTATTAACAATGCCTTGATGCCAAAACCTATATGGTGGATTCTCCGTGTGTTCCAGCACGTCCTCCTTTTTTTATTGGGGTTATACTTCGGTTAATGTTCGTTGCGGACGGAACTTTTCCGCCCGCAACGGCTTACTGCTTCCTCAAGGTAGGCAATGCTCCTTTAAGTTCGTAACGCCACTCTGAGCCTGCGTTCTGCAAGGCGGTGTTCATGGCATCGACGGCTTTCTGCCAGGTAACGACAGAGCCGTCCACCTTCGTGGCTTCGGTGCTTTTCTTATTGTAGCCGATACCTTGTTCATGATTGTTCTTCCAATAGCAGGCGGTCATCACGTTGGCGTAGTTATTTCCCAAAAAGCCGCCGATATGTACTTGGCCAGTGCTACTACCCGTACTGGTTACGTTGCCCGTGGCATAGCAGGCAAGGAGGCTGATTCCTGCGTTCATTCCCACCAGACTGCCGCCAGCGATATTCTTTGCGGGGTTTATTTCTATGGTCACGTTGCCCGTGGCATAGCAAGCGGTCAGGGTGGCACTCGAATTCGTCTGACCTGCCACGCCGCCGACATCGACCGTTCCCTTCACTGTGGCAGAGGAACTGCATCCGGTGATGGAACCGCCTATTTGAGCACCCACCACACCGCCGACATACACCGTGCCGCTGACGCTGCCCGACACCGAGCAGTTTTCAATGGTGCCCCAGCTATATCCTACCACGCCGCCAATACTGCCGCCATATATTTGATTGCTTGTTATCTGTACGCCCTCCATCACCACGTTCTTCACCGTACCAGCTCTATTGAGCCAGCCGAACAGACCCGCAAATTCGTCATTTGTCGTAAAGGTCAGCCCCGTAATGGTATGGCCGCCACCGTCGAAGGTGCCTTTGTATGAGTTGTCGTAGTCTGTGCCTATCGGTGTCCAGTCTTTGCCTGTGAGGTCAATGTCAGTGTCGAGGGTAATGTTAATGTTGCTCTTACCTCCGTTCACTAATTCGGCTATATTCATCAGACCATCGGCGGAGGTCACGGTGTAGCTGCCGTCGTCCTCTATGATATAGCCTTTTGCCGCAGCGAGGGAGACGGTGTAGGTATATTCACCGCCCGCCTGCCAGTCGGTAGCATTCTTCATCTTATAAACGAAGGTCTTGCCGTTAGTGAAGGTGCAGACGATGAAGGTCGTGCCAGCTGCCACACTTTGCGGGGCGACGATGGCGGTGTAGGTGTTGCTGCCCTTGTCATACGGGACGATTATATCCGGGTTGTCGCCTTCGGTGGAGAGGCCCGTCAGTCGCACGGATACCAGCCCCTCGGTGTAGTCCGTCAGAACGATGGTCACTCGCGCCGTGCGGTGGGTGAAGCGGAGCGTGGGGCTACCGTAGATCACCTTCTGTCCGTCGGCTACGATGAGGTCGCTGCCCTCAAAGTCTTTTTGGGCACTTTGGTTGGCTTTTACCTTTACCGCAGGTGGGGTTGTCTCGCCAGCGGTGTAGGGCCACCACGCTGTGACGGTGATGTCGTTGTGGTTGGTCCAGTAGTACGGGTCGGTGGAGGTCAGCGTGGCGCTGGTGGGGTCGGCGGTGGAGGGCGTCACGTTGTACGTCTTCACCGTGCCGTCCATCAGGACTGCCACGCTCTGCACACCCTTCCAATTGCCGTCCGCTGGGGCACGGGTGCCGACGGTGGCTGTCGCGACGGGATTCAGCCCCGTGGCGGTGAAGACGATGGGTGTGCCTTCCGCCCCTTCCGGTAGAAAGCCCGCTTCGTCCTGCGTGCAGGCGGCAAAACCGAGCAGCATGGCGATGGCTGCGGATATATGGATAGTTGTTCGTTTCATGATGCGTGTTGTTTAGGGTTCGTTATTGTTTCTTTTGCAATACGGGCAGACCGTCGGTGCCGAGTACCCACTGGTAGTCGCCAGCGGTGAGGGCGGTGTTCATGCCGTCGACGGCTGTCTGCCATTTCACTGTCGCGCCGTCCACCTTCGTGGCATCTACCGTTCCTCCAAAATTACGGAATTCTCCTCGCTCGGCATTGCCTCCCCAATAACAGGAAGTTATAGTATTGTAGTTGAAACGCACTATAGCTCCAGATTCATAATCTTTCAATGTGCCGTCAAACCAGCAAGCTGTGATACTGCCATAATTTAAATCGGCTATACCACAAGTTCTACCATATGCAGAAATTTTTCCCGTCACAGAGCAGGCAATGATTTGACCATTATTTTGATCCACTATTCCAGCTGCTGATCCATTATTGCCATATAGATTCACATCTATGAGTTGTAGGTTCTTTATCACACCACGTAAATTTAATAACCCAAAAAGTTCAGTAGTCGCTGCTGAAAAGTTTAATCCCGTAATGCGGTGTCCCTGCCCATTAAAGACGCCGGAGTAACCTGGCCATGTGCCTATCTGTGTCCAATCCTTACCCGTCAGGTCGATGTCGGCGGTGAGGGTGCAATTTATCGATTCGTCCTTTTGTGCGGCTTTGTTCCATGCCAGCAGGCCGTCGGCGTTATAGACCGTGTAGGTATTGGTGTTGCTGTCGTAGATGTAGCCCAAATCCTCAGCTGCGCCGCTCTCGCCGCCGCCGTCAGCCCAGCTGTCGATAGTGCAACCCTCTAACGTCAAGCCGGTGGCGTTCACCTTGACGGTGTATTTATAGCGGTTGCCAGCCTCTAATACGACGTTGTTCTGCGGGCGGAAGTAGAAGGTGCCGCTGCCGAGTTCCACCCGGATGAACGGCCTGCCTGCCGCAACGGTCTGCGGGGCGGTTAGTGCCTCGTAGGTGTTGCCGCTTGCGTTGTAGGTCTTGATGGCGGTCGGGTTGCCGTTATCGGCGGACAGGCTCACGAGGATCACCGTGGCACCGGCAACGCTCGTGAATCCCGTGCCGGGCTTCAGTTCGATTGTCACGCGTGCCGTGCGGTGGGTAAATTCAAGAGTCGGGTTGTTAAATTCCACCTTTCGGTTCTCAGCAGAGATGAAGTCGCTGTTCTGGAAGTCAGCCAATTTGCTTTGGTCTTCTGCCACCTTCACGGCAGGCATCTGTGTGATGTCGGCATTGTTGAAGGGCCACCATGCCGATACGGTAATCGGGTTGCGGCTGATCCAGTAGTACGGGTCGTTCTCGCGTGAGAGCGTGGCACTCTTGAAATCGGTAGAAGCCGTTACGGTGTATTCCTTTACCGCATCGCCCATCTTGAGTGCCACGGAAGTGACTCCCTGCCAGTCGCCGTCCACAGCGGCACGGGTGGAAGGGGCTGCCAGCGGCGTTGCCTCTACGGACAATCCGGTGGCACGGATGATGACGGGGTATTCACCTTCGGGCAGACGGTTATCGCCAGCAAGTTCGTCCTGCGTGCAGGCGGCGAGGGCGAACAGCAGTGCGGTGGCTGCGGGGATAAATAATCTATGTCTCATAATTCTTCATTCTAATCGATTAATTATTAACATCTTACAGGTCAGCACCCACATCTCCACCGTCTATATCGTTCCATTTTGCAATGGTGGCTTCGCTGACTTCAAGGACTTTGTTGCGTACCTTGACGGTATAGGTATGGTTTCTACCCGCCAGCAGTGCGCCGTCGGGCACGGTAAGTGTGGCATGATATTCCTGACCTTTGTAATTCACAACCAACGGCAGGGATGCAACTGTCTGCGGGAAGAGGATGATCGATGACGTGAGATTGCCGTCTGCCAGATTCATGGTCAGTTCTCCGGTCTGTAGTCCGTTGTCTGCGGTGGCAATACCGTCGGCCGTGTTGAACGTACCGGTGAGTAACAATCCGTCCAGCGTGTAACGTTCAGGCTTGACCACGCTGAAATTCACGCCGTCGCCCGCCTCGAAGGTAAGGGTTATCTGGCTCATGCGGTGGTGGAAGGAGTTGTCTTCACCGCCTTTGGCGGTTTTGTCGGTGAAGCTTACCACCGGGTTGTTTTTGTCTCCCGTGGCTCCTGAAGCAAAGAGGAAGTCGATGGCAGGCAGGTTTTGCTGCGCCGTGGCATCGATCGTGGCTGTGAGGATGCCTCCCGCCGCGTTGTACGGATAGTAGGCGCGGAAAGTATGGGTCTTTGCATCTTCGATATAGATAACCTTTCCTTCTGCCTCAAATTTCCCGTTTTTCAGGATGAAAGGCACGTTGCCGTACTGGGAATCGTTGCCGATGTCGGTGATGCCGATACGGTCGCCGGCAGTCCAGGTGGTTCCGCTGGCGCGGGTGGCGGGGGCGATGTTGGCGGTAAACTGGGCGGCCACGGGGGCGCCGTTCAGGTTCTCGTTGTCGTTGTTGCAGGCTACCAGTGTGAGGGCAAGCGCTGCAAGTGCAAAAAATCTTGTCTTCATTATATCTGTCATTTTATTAGTTACAAATCGGCATTTACATCATCACCTTTCACTTCTTCCCAGCCGTTGATTTCGGCTCCGTCCACTTCCATGCCTTCGGGAGTCTCAACCAGCGTTCCGCCGAGGGTCAGCGATTTGCCCTTTCTGGTGTTGAACTCCTTGAGAGCTTCTGTGAGGTCGCTTTTCAGCGTGGTGGGGCTCGGGTTGCCGTCAGCATAGCGGATTTCACCCGTCAGCAGTTGTTCCGTGCCGGTCACACCCAGCAACCGCACCGTGGCTTTCCACTTGCCGGCATCGTCACCTTCGGTTATCTTGGTGAAGGGCAGCACGACGTTTGAAGCGGCTCCGTAGGTATCGGTAGCGAAATCGAGTGTTCCGGCTGCACCCGTCAGATGGGCAACAATCTCCGTGATGCGTCCGGCGGCATCACCCGTCGGTTTGACGACAAGCGTCAGTTCGCGTACCTGCTGCTCCATTGCAGCGGTCAGCGGATAGTCCTTGTCTTTCTCGATGCTCACCTGTTTCGTATAGGTGAAGAACCATCCCGGGGCATTGTTCACAAAGGCATCCGTGCCTGCCCGGTTTCCCGTGGCTGCGGCAATGGTGGCGGTGGTACCATTTACCGTGATTCTTTCAGCCGGGTTCCACACCGCAAGGGTGTAGCTGCCCGGAGCAAACAGATGGTCGGGGGCATGGGTGGCGGAAGTCTCCGTACCCGTATAGTCACCCATGGTGACCGTCCACGTGGCAGGTATGTTGATACCCTCACCGCAGGCCGACCAGTCGGCTGTCACCGCAATCTTCCCGTAGTCGGGATGCGGTGTGTCATAAAGCGTGTCCTTCACGCAGGAAGAGAGCAGCACGGCGGCTGCCATTCCTACCATATTTATATATTGTCTTGCTTTCATACTCTATTCCTCCGTATTAGAATAACTTCCATACCAATGACACACCGGCGTTGATGGGGCCACACCAATTTTTTGTCTCGTTGCCACAGCGCACGCGCACACCATCGATGACTTCATATTTTTCGAAATCGGCATTCAGGTAGCCCAAGCCGAGGTTGAAATCAAGAGTCAATGCCTTGTTCAGCCGTAGCTGATAGCCTGTGGTGATGCCGCCACCCATCAGGTCGCCTTGCTTGCCTGTTTCGGAGATCTTGTAGTTGAACTGTCCGGCCTTGAACATCGCACCCAGATACCAGGCTTTCTTCTCACCCATGTAATAACGTATTTCCGGAGCCACTTCCCAAAGTGCATAGCGGCGGTCCTTGTCGCTCCACGTCCAAGAAGTCCATGAGCCGTTTACGGCAATGCCACACGACGGACAGATGCGCCATTCAAGTCCTAAATCGGGTGTCAGGGTAGCCCAGCGCAACAGGTTGGCACGCAGGGAGAGATGATAATCCGTTGTGATTTTGGTTCCCGACGGCGTGTCGGCAAGTGTATTTTGTAGAGCGGTTTTCTCGGCTTCTGCCTTTTCTGCGGCAAGTCGGGCTTCTTCCGCCTTGCGCTGCTCTTCGGCAAGCCGTTCCTGCTCGGCACGCTTCTCGGTTGCCAGTCGTTCGGCTTCCGCCTTGCGTCGTGCTTCCGCTTCCGCATCCATCGCGGCTGTTTCCTTTGCGGGTACCGTTAGGCGTACGATTACAAAATCACCCCCTGTCGCATGATTGTGGGTAATGAAGTTTTCTTCCTTGATTTTCGCGCGTGTAATCAGTTCTGATTTTACTCGATTGGCACGGATCTTCGCCGTTGCAAGGTTCTCGGCTTCACCGCCCAGCGAATTGCCGTAGCCGTCAACCAGTAGCGGCAACTTGCCGTCAAAAATTGTTGCTTTACTGTTTTCGATACATTCCAACAGGCGGGCAAGTTCAGTGTCATTGCCATTCCAAGGAACGTAGAACATGTCCTTCTGCGGAACGAAGCGGAAGGTGTAGGTTGTGTCTGTTTTCTGCTGCGCAATGACTGGAAAAGTTACCGTCATCAGCCACAGAAACAAGGTAAGAAAAGTGATTTTTCTGCTCATATAAACTTGCATTTATTATCTTTGTCCTCTCCAAAGATAATAAATGTCATTCTATGCCCAAAAGATTAGAAAAACTTTTGCTATAAAATTTTATAAATAATGTCGTTTGAGCATCTTTTTGTCGAATTAGCACTTTTTTGTCGTTTGAGCACTTTTTGGAAATGGGTTTCTGTGACCTTTTCCGATGTTTTTTTTACTACACAAATTATTCCCGATTTGATTTTTTCCATTTGGCAGGCGTACATCCTTCTTTCTCGGAAAATAATTTGATAAAGTTACTTTGGGAAAGAAAACCAGAAGACTCAGCCAGCTTCTGTATATTGATTTATGGATGCTCCTTCAGTATGTTTTTCGCATACTCCAACCGGAGACTGGTTATCCATTCGCGGAATGTCATTTTATACGTAGTCTTGATATAAGCGGAAAGATAGGTACGGTTCGTATGAAGTATTTCGGACAGTTCTTTTATGGTAAGTCCCTGCTGGACATAGCCGTCTGTCTTTATCCAGTTGTCAACCCTCTCTATAAATTCTGTATAGGACCTAGGAACTTCTTTCTCAGAAACTATTTCAGGTTCTGTTTCCGTATCTGTCAGAAGTTCTTCTTCAGACTGTATATCTTGCTCAAAAGCATTTTCCACCTGTTCATAGAACAGCAGGTAGTTCTGATAGCTGTAGAAAAGATAGCTGTAGAACGGTATTGACGACAAAATCCAGATAAAAACATATTCGTCTGGCAGAAATGTCAGCAATCCGCATCCGACACCGAAGATAACAGCCCAATAAGTGAATATGGAAAGCCATTCGATATATGTGCCTATATCATCCGCCTGAGTTTCATTGAAAATCTGAATGGCTCTACGATATGCAATTATGACTCTGCGAGCTAAAACGACTCCAAAAACGACTAACCAGGCAGCTAAAGCAAACAAAGAGAATTTTTGCATGATTCCGCTTGGCAACAGGAACAACACAACTCCGGAAAGAGTTGAGAATATAATCCATAAAATGATATGTGTCCACACACGCCGTTTGGTAATGTAAAAACGATCAAGCAACATTATCAATGCCGAACTGAACAGAGAATAGCACAGAAAGTATGTGGACATGTTCATCAATATGGCAGAATCCGCATTTTTGAATCGAATACCAAAGAAGAAATGTACCGAATAGTTTGCTGAAAGCAGCAACATAGCTATACCCATAATCTGTCGGGAGCGGAGATAATTCTTGAAAATTTTCTTTTCAGGAGTCTTTGCAAACAAAAAATAAAAGCCGAAGAATAACATTAACGGCAGTGCGGTACAAAGTGAAAAACTGTATATAGATGGTTCCATTGTTATGCTTATTTAGTTTTGATACAAATTTTGATAAATTTCCGAATTATAAGCCAGTTGGGATAAAAAACAGAAATGAATATCACTGAGTGCTCGCTGCTTGAGTTAAAATGTCAAGACCGACTCACCTAAGATCTTGCATCAAATTGCTCTAAGTCACACGTTTCTTATTGAAATCAAATAATGAGAATGAAGTATTTATTTTTTTTCATTACAATTCTTTATAAGGATTATGTTCAGGAACCCTAATGAGTTCTTTTATATCAACTTCCAGACATTGAGATATCTGTATTAATGCTTCTAAAGGAGGTTGACAAGCATTAGTACACCATTTGGAAATGGTTGCTTGGTCTCTGCCAAGTTTCTCTGCAAGCCATTTGTTCGTTTTCCCCTTTTCTGCAAGCATAACTTTTATACGATTAAGATTTTTCTCAGCCATTGCGTATATTATTATTGTTTTCGGTTGCAAAGATACTCATTTTCCTCCAAATATCGTTTGTTTATCCGAAAATCATTATAAAAATCGGCAAATAATTTGCCTAATTAGAAATTTTGCTAATTTTTGCATGATTTACAGTGACTCGTCCCATCTTCATCTTGCATACCACTATATTCTATTAAAATGAAAACAGATGTGCCTACTTATAATTTTCTTCTTTTGGAGTTGATTTATGAATATCAAAATC
>ENA-OPDE01001116-OPDE01001116.1-human-gut-metagenome-genome-assembly--contig:-NODE-1116-length-10256-cov-4.507009_pt1 | contig 10256 bp, 6 predicted proteins | sample MGYA00241261_ERZ501502 | MGnify/ENA primary metagenome ERZ501502 (study PRJEB25962, sample SAMEA2042450) | human gut metagenome | biome: human gut; feature: human-associated habitat; material: faeces... | reverse complement strand
CTCGCTGCCGCCGCCGGGCTTGCCGCCGGTGAGCGGGGTCATATCCATAGCGCCCTTGCCCAGCAACTCGGTCATATAGGTCAGGGCGTTACCCGCCAGCGGGGTGTCCACCACCATGCAGGGGCAGTAATCGCTGAACTCCACCTCGGCGGTGCAGCGGTAGGCGGTGGCCACGCCCTGCGCAATTTCGGTCATGCGCTGATGGATAAGGGCACTGACCTTCTGCTCCGGGTCCACGGTGCGGATGGTGCCCCACATATCGGCAGTATCCGGGATGACGTTGGAAGCCTTGCCTGCCTCGAACCGGCCGGTGGTGAACACGCCAAAGCCTGCGGGGTCCAGCTCGCGGCTGTTGATCTCCTGCAGGGCAATGTGGATGTGCGCCGCTGCGGTGATGGGGTCGATGCAGGCGTTGGGCATGGAGCCGTGGCCGCCTTTGCCGTGCACAACGATGTGATACTGCTCGCAGCTGGCCATGGTGATGCCGCCGCCCGGCACCAGCACCATACCGGCGGGCAGGGGCATGCCGGCCAGCACATGGAACATGACGGCTGCGTCTACCTTGGGGTTCTCCAGCAGGCCGCTGTTTATCATATCCAGCGAGCCCTGAAAGATCTCCTCTGCGGGCTGGAACTCCAGCTTTACCGTGCCCTCGATCTCGTCCTCGTGTTCCTTGAGCAGCTTGGCTGCACCAAGAACCATGGCAGTGTGCATATCGTGGCCGCAGCCGTGCATCTTACCGGGCAGCTCAGAGGAAAAATCCTCGCCTGATTCCTCCTGCAAGGGCAGCGCGTCCATATCGCCCCGCAGCAGGATCACCTTGCCGGGGCGCTTGCCGCCTGCAAGCGCAATGACGCCGCACTTGCCGCAGTCCTGGGGGGTGTAGCCCATCTCGGTCAGCGCTTTTTTGACCAGTGCCTTGGTCTGGGGCAGGTCAAAGCCCACCTCCGGGTGACGGTGCAGTGTGCGTCGCCATTCCTGCAGCTGGGGCTCCAGCGCCTTGGCGGCTTCCAACAGTTTTTCCGGTGCGATCATTGTAAAATCAACTCCCTCTGAATTTATGCGGAAAGCCCTCTCGGCCACGGCAGGGAGGGCTTTGCCTTACGGTTATTCTTCCCCGCCGTTATTGCCAGTCGGGTGGTACTGGGCGCAGGTGCACTTTTTGAACTTCAGGCCGCTGCCGCAGGGGCAGGGGTCGTTGCGGCCAATTTTGACCACACGCACCGGCTGGCCCTTGGGGCTGCCCTTGACGCCGGGTGCACCGTTGCCGGGCACAAACCCCTCGCCGGTGGGCTTTGCCACCTGCTCCCGCTTGGGGGCGGAACCGGCGGCGCGCAGCTCGATGGTAAGCAGCATCTTGACGCTGGACTCCCGGATGGAATCCACCATCTGGTCGAACATATCAAAGCCCTCGATGCGGTATTCCACCACCGGGTCCTTCTGGCCGTAGCCGCGCAGCGCGATGCCCTGCCGCAGCTGGTCCATGTTGTCGATGTGGTCCATCCACTGGCGGTCTACGCACTTGAGCAGGCAGATGCGCTCCAGTTCGCGCATGACGGGTGCACCGTAGCGCACCTCCTTGGCCTGCAGAATCTGCATCCCGCGGTCGTACAGCATATCTGCAATGCCCTGCTGGGAAAGGTTATCAAAGTCGGCTACGGTATAGTGGAAGTCGGCATCGGTGGTCAGCCAGCCCTGATAGTGGCGGCGCAGGGCGCCAAAATCCCACTCGTCCTTCACATCGCCGGAAAGGAACTGGGCGCAGCTGGAATCGATGTTCTCTCGCAGCATCTTGTGCATCTCGGTGCTGATGTCCTCGCCGTCCAGCACCTTGCGGCGCTGCCCGTAGATGATCTCGCGCTGCTGGTTCATCACATCGTCGTACTTCAGCACGTTCTTGCGGATCTCAAAGTTGCGGCCTTCCAGCTTTTTCTGGGCGCTTTCCAGCGTATTGGTGATCATGCGGTTCTCGATGGGAGTATCCTCGTCGATCTTCAGGGTGTTCATCAGGCCGGACACCCGGTCGCCGCCGAACAGACGCATCAGGTCGTCCTCAAGGCTCAGGTAGAAGCGGGAAGCGCCCGGGTCGCCCTGACGGCCGGCACGGCCGCGCAGCTGGTTGTCGATACGGCGGCTCTCGTGGCGCTCGGTGCCAATGATGAACAGGCCGCCTGCGGCGCGCACCTCGTCGGCCTCTGCGTCAATGGCGGGCTTGTACTGGGCGTACAGCTGGTCAAAGCGCTGACGTGCGGCCAGAATGTTGGCATCGGTGGTCTCACCGTGGCCGTTGGCTTCGGTCAGCAGCAGCTCCACGGCTGCCGGGTCGGCATCCTGCGGGGTGTCGGGGTTGAGCAGGTTCTCGCAGAAGTGCTCCTTGCGCATCTGAGCCTTTGCCATGAACTCGGCGTTGCCGCCCAGCATGATATCGGTACCACGGCCTGCCATGTTGGTGGCGATGGTGATGGCACCCTTTTTACCGGCCTGCGCTACGATCTCGGCTTCGCGCTCGTGGTTCTTGGCGTTCAGCACGTTGAAATCCCGGGTATGGCGCTGTAACATTTTGGCGAGGATCTCGCTCTTTTCCACGCTGACAGTACCCACCAGCACAGGCTGACCGTTCTTGTGGCACTCCATTACCTGCTCGATGACGGCGCGGTACTTGCCCTCCACGGTCTTGTAGATGGCGTCCGGGTAGTCCTTGCGCTGCACCGGGCGGTTGGTGGGCACACTGACGATGTTCAGGCCGTAGATCTCGGTGAACTCGGTGGCTTCGGTGCGGGCAGTACCGGTCATACCGGACAGCTTTTTGTACATACGGAAGTAGTTCTGGAAGGTGATGGTAGCCAGCGTCTTGCTCTCGGCGGCGATCTTCACGCCCTCCTTGGCTTCGATGGCCTGATGCAGACCCTCGTTGTACCGGCGGCCGATCATCAGGCGTCCGGTGAACTCGTCCACGATGATGACCTGACCGTCCTTGACCACATAGTCGATGTCCCGCTGCATCACGCCGTAGGCCTTGATAGCCTGGTCAATGTGGTGGGCAAGGGTCATGTTCTCGGCGGCGGCAAGGTTCTCTACCTTAAAATAGGCTTCAGCCTTTTTGATGCCGGCAGCGGTCAGGGTGCAGGTCTTGTGCTTTTCGTCCACAACGTAATCACCATCGGCCTGTTCGTCGGTGGAGACCTTATCCTCCAGTTCCACCACCACGCTCTTGTGCAGGGTGCGCACAAAGCGGTCCACCTGTGTGTACAGGCTGGAAGAATCCTCGCCGCGGCCGGAGATGATCAGGGGCGTGCGGGCCTCATCGATCAGGATGGAGTCCACCTCGTCCACGATGGCGTAGGCGTGGCCGCGCTGCACCATGTTGGCCTTGTAGGTCACCATGTTGTCGCGCAGGTAGTCAAAGCCGAACTCGTTGTTGGTGCCGTAGGTGATATCGGCGTTGTAGGCGGCCCGGCGGGCGTCGCCGTCCATGCCCTGCACGATCAGACCAACGGTCAGCCCCAGCCAGCGGTAGAGCTTGCCCATCCACTCGCTGTCGCGCTTGGCCAGATAGTCGTTGACGGTAACGATGTGCACCCCTTCGCCGGTCAGGGCGTTCAGGTAGGCGGGCAGGGTAGCCACAAGGGTCTTGCCCTCACCGGTCTGCATCTCGGCAATATCGCCGCGGTGCAGGGCAATGCCGCCGGTCACCTGCACGGGGAAATGCTTCATGCCCAGCACACGCCATGCGGCTTCGCGGCAGACGGCAAAGGCATCCGGCAGGATGTCATCCAGCGTTTTGCCCTCGGCCAGCTGCTGCTTAAAGGCGGCAGTCTGCGCCTGCAAGTCGGCATCGGACATGGCCTGATACTTGGGCTCCAGCGCCAGCACCTGTTTGGTGATGGGATTTACCTTTTTCAGCTCCCGGTCAGAGAAGCTGCCAAAAAGTTTTTCAACAAGGGACATAGGTCACACCTCATAAATCTTAAAAATCGGGCTGTGATGCGCCCGGGATCGCGCATAACAATACAAGTATATGATACACCAAAGCGGCAGACACGTCAAACCTGCAAGGCTATTTTAGCCCGCTTTTACATGAACTTTCTGTAAAAAGATGCTGCAGGCCGTTCACAGTTCCCCGATACCCCGGCAGTACGCTTTATTTTCGCCCTATCGCTTTTGGGGGAATCGTGGTAGAATAGGGCTATCATTGATAGGGAGGGCTGTACTTATGCTCAAACGGCTGCGCACCGCGCACCCCATTCTTTATTGTATCCTGTCCGAGGTGCTGTTCCTTGGCAGCATGGTCGTGTTCAGCCTGCTGGCTACTATCGTGCTGGCAGCGGCAGGCGCGGACTTTGACACCATGGACGGCTATCTGTTTGGCTCTGTGCAGGAAGCTGTCGGGCTGGCGGTGGCACTTTTGCTGCTGACCCGCACCGGCAGGCTGGATCTGCTGCGCCGGCGCGGCTGCGGCTTTCTGAACGGGCTGCTGGTGGGGATGTACCCGCTGTTCTTCATCGGGTACACGGCCTTTGGGACGCTGGCCTTTGGCCGCCCGGACACGCCGCTGCTGCCGCTGCCCCGCATCCTGACCTTTTTGCTGAACATGATCCTTGTGGGCGTGGCCGAGGAGCTGGTGTTCCGGGGCATCATTGCCCAGACCCTGCTGGAGCGCTACGGCACCGCCCGCGCCGGGGTGTGGAAAGCCTGTCTTGTGTCCGGCGTGCTGTTCGGCGCGGCGCACCTGAGCAACCTGCTCGGCTCGGCACCCTTTGGCGTGCTGATGCAGTGCGTATTTGCGGCTTCGCTGGGCGTGATGCTGGCCGCCATCTACTTCCGCACCGGCAATTTGTGGGTAACGGTGTTCCTGCACAGCGCCATGGACATTGCCGCCATGCTTATCGGCGGGCTGTACGGCACCACCAGCGTGGCCGAGAGCGTGAGCGGCTACGATGCCTCGCGGCTGCTGTCGGTGGCGGTGTACCTGATCCCCACCGTGTTTCTGCTGCGTAAAAAGAAGCTGCCGGAGGTGCAGCTGTACTGGGGCGGCATTGTAAAAAATTAAGGCTTGCGGACAAAAATCTTCTTGCAATCTGCTGTGCAATCTGGTATACTGTATCTGTTACCGTGGCACGGGGCTGGGAGTATGCCCGCTTTTGGGAGAACCGTTTCCCGCCGCTGTGCCATAGGCAGATAAATTACTTGAAAGAGGTACTGTATTATGAATAAGCAGGAAGTTATGGCCAAAGTCGCTCTGACCGAGAAGGACACTGGCTCCCCCGAGGTTCAGGTCGCTCTGCTGACCGCTCACATCAACGAGCTGAACGAGCACCTGAAGAAGAACCCTAACGATCACCACAGCCGCCGCGGTCTGCTGAAGATGGTTGGCCGTCGCCGCAATCTGCTGGCTTATCTCCAGAAGAAGGACATCGAGCGTTACCGTGCTCTGATCGCAACTCTGGGTCTGCGTAAGTAATTTTAACGGAGGGCAGGTACCGCAAAGGTACCTGCCCTTTGCTTTATGTATAGCTCCATGTATCCCATGCGCACAAAATAGCGGTGGCAGCGTATTGCAGCAGTAAATCGAACGCCCGTGCCTGCGGGCAGGGACGCTGGATTTATTGCTATAATGCGCACGCCACGGCTTTTTGGATAGAACGATCCGAAAAACAAGGAGGCAGAAACAATGGCAATCGAATTTGGTTCCCGCAAAGAGACCTTTGACAACTTCAAGGTCTACGAAACCATGCTGGCCGGCCGCCCGTTCAAGGTTGAAATGGGCAAGATGTGTGGCCTGTCCAATGCCAGCGCACTGATCCGCTACGGCGAGACCTGCGTGATGTGCAACGTGGTCATGAGCCCCAAGCCCCGCGAGGGCGTGGATTTCTTCCCGCTGAACGTGGAGTACGAGGAAAAGCTCTACGCCGCAGGCCGCATTCCCGGCAGCTTTATGCGCCGTGAGGGCCGCCCCGGCGAGCGCGCTATCCTGACCAGCCGCGTGGTGGACCGCCCCATGCGCCCGCTGTTCCCCAAGGAGATGCGCAACGATGTCTGCATCACCATGACCGTGATGAGCCTGGACCCCGATTGCAGCCCTGAGATCGCCGGTATGATCGGTGCATCTCTGGTCACCGCTGTGTCTGAGATCCCCTGGAACGGCCCCATCGGCGGTGTTCAGGTGGGCCTGGTGGACGGTGAGATCGTCCTGAACCCCACGCAGGAGCAGCGCAAGGTGAGCGACCTTGCTCTGACCGTTGCCGCCACTATGGATAAGATCGTGATGATCGAGGCCGGCGCCAACGAGGTGGACGAGGACACAATGCTGACCGCCATCAAGACCGCACACGTTGAGATCAAGAAGATCATCGAGTTCATCAACAAGATCGTGGCCGAGCGCGGCAAGCCGAAGATCGACTTCCAGGTGGTGGGTCTGGATATGGACGTGTTCCACGCCATCCAGAACAAGTACTTGGACGATTTCAAGGCTGCCATGGACACCGACGACAAGAACGTGCGTGACGCAGCCCTGCTGCCCATCATGGACAAGATCGCCGAGGAATACCCCGACCTGTCCGCCGCCGATCTGGATCTGGTAAGCTACAAGATGCAGAAGTTCGTGGTGCGCCGCTGGCTGCTGGATGAAGGCAAGCGCGTGGACGGCCGCGGCATCAACGAGATCCGCCCGCTGGCCGCAGAGGTGGGCATTCTGCCCCGCGTGCACGGCTCCGGTATGTTCACCCGTGGCCAGACGCAGGTGCTTACCACCTGCACGCTGGGCGGCACCAAGGACAACCAGTTGATGGATGACCTGACCGACGAGCAGACCAAGCGCTATATCCACCACTACAACTTCCCGCCGTACTCTGTGGGCGAGGCACGCGCACCGCGCAGCCCCGGCCGCCGCGAGATCGGCCACGGCGCGTTGGCTGAGCGTGCTCTGGTGCCGGTGCTGCCCTCTCTGGAGGAGTTCCCTTACACCATCCGCTGCGTGTCCGAGGTGCTCAGCTCTAACGGTTCTACCTCTCAGGCTTCCATCTGCGGCTCTACGCTGGCACTGATGGACGCAGGCGTGCCCATCAAGGCTCCGGTTGCCGGTATCTCCTGCGGTCTGATCACCGAGGGCGAGCGCTGGATGACCATGCTGGACATTCAGGGCGTGGAGGACTTCCACGGCGATATGGACTTTAAGGTCGGCGGCACCCGCAAGGGTATTACTGCCATCCAGATGGACATCAAGATCGACGGCCTGACCTACGACATCATTGCCGAGGCCTTCGAGAAGTGCCGCAAGGGCCGCCTGTATATTCTGGACGAGATCATCAAGCCGGTGATCGCCGAGCCCCGTCAGGAGCTGAGCCGCTGGGCACCCAAGATGTTCAGCATGATGATCCCCACCGACAAGATCAAGGACGTGATCGGTAAGGGCGGCAAGGTCATTCAGGACATCTGCGCCACCTGCAACTGCAAGATCGACGTGCAGGAGGACGGCCATGTGTTCGTCTCCGCCGTGGATCAGGAGGACGCAAAGCGCGCCATCTTTACCATCAAGACCATTGTGGAGGACCCCGAGATCGGTGCCATCTACAAGGGCAAGGTGACCCGCCTGATGAACTTTGGTGCCTTTGTGGAGATCGCCCCGGGCAAGGAAGGCCTTGTGCATATCTCCAAGCTGGACACCAAGCGCGTGGAGCGGGTAGAGGACGTGGTTGCCGTGGGCGATGCCATCGTGGTCAAGGTGACCGACATCGACCAGCAGGGCCGCATCAACCTGAGCCGCCGCGATGCCATTCTGGCGCTGGAAGCCAAGCGCGCCGCGCAGGAGCAGCAGTAATCCATAAATCAGAGGGACCCCACAGCCGGTTGGCTGCGGGGTCCCTTTTTGCTGTCCGAAAAATTTTTGGGTTTCCTCTTGACAGAAATGCAAAAATGTGTATTATTGTATTAGCTGCTTAATACAGCAACACATAAGGAGGGCAAAGCAGAATGAGTGAACAGTTTGATGCCAGCCGCCCGATCTATGCCCAGCTGGTGGAACGGCTCAAAGCCAGAATTCTGGCGGGCACCTACCCGCCGGGGGGCCATCTGGATTCGGTGCGGGATCTGGCCGCAGCTGCCGGGGTCAACCCCAACACGATGCAGAGGGCTCTGGCCCAGCTGGAAAGTGAGGGCCTTGTGCGCACCGAGCGCACCAGCGGACGCTACGTCACGGAGGATACGAATTTGATCGAACAACTGCGGGCTGCCGCCGCCCATGACATCGCGGCAGATTTTCTGGAGAAGATGCGCAGCATCGGCTAAACCCCGGAAAAGGCGGCAGCCCTGTTGGAGCACTGGGATACAGAGGAGGTAGAACCCCATGAGTAAGGTGCTGACCTGTGAAAAATTGACAAAAGTATACGGAAAGGAAAAGATCGCGCTGGACGGCATCGATCTGGAGCTGGATTTTGGCCGCATCGTAGGGCTGCTGGGCCCCAACGGCAGCGGCAAGACCACCCTGCTCAAGCTGGCCAATGGTCTGCTGCAGCCCACGGAAGGCCGCATCCGGATCGCGGGCATGGCCCCCGGCCCGGAGACCAAGGAGCTGGTCTCCTACCTGCCGGATGCCGACTGGCTGCCCGACTGGATGCGGGTGGAGGAGCTGGTGGAGATGTTCCGGGATTTTTACGGCACGCCCAGTCAGGCCAAGGCGTACATCGGCTTTGATGCCGACAAGGCCAATGAGATGCTGGCCCGGCTGAACATCGCCCCCAATGCCCGGCTCAAGACCCTTTCCAAGGGCAACAAGGAGAAGGTTCAGCTGGTGCTGGCCATGAGCCGCAACGCCCGTCTCTACCTGTTGGATGAGCCCATCGGCGGCGTGGACCCTGCGGCCCGGGATTACATCCTGAACACCATCATTTCCAACTACAGCAAGGACGCGACCGTTGTCATTTCTACCCACCTCATCGAGGACATTGAGCCGGTGCTGGACGAGGCCGTGTTCCTGAAGGACGGCCGAATCTTTGCGCACCGCGCTGTGGATGATATCCGCGAGACCGAGGGCATGAGCGTGGATGCGTATTTCCGGGAGGTATTCAAATGCTGAAACAATTGCTGAAATATGAGTTCAAGGCCACGAAACGCCTGTATTTCGGGCTGTATCTGGCGCTGGCGCTGTTGAGCGTGGTGCTGGGCGTGACCTTCCGGCAGGAACACGCGCTGGCTCACAGCACAAGCTTCCAGAATCTCGAAGTGATTCTGATGATCGTGTATGTCTCGGTCATCCTTGCCATCGCGGTGCTCTGCTTCGTGAACACCATCCAGCGCTTTTATCAGAACCTGCTGGGCCGGGAAGGCTACCTGATGCACACCCTGCCCGTGACCGAGACCCAGCTCATCCTCTCCAAGCTCCTCACCAGCATGGTCTGGGTGCTGTGCAGCGGCCTTGTGGGCATCGTCTGCATCACGGTGATGGTCAGCATCGGTGTGATTGACCAGGAGACCTTCGGCATGGTGGACTGGAACAGCTGGAAGCAGCTGTGGGGGATGCTGTATGGGAAACTGGGCGCGAAGTTCTGGCTGGTGACGTTCTGGACCATCCTCATCAATCTGGCCCGGCTGGCAAGCCTCATCCTCTGCGTTTACGCTGCCTGTATGATCGCCCATCAATTCCCCAAGCATGTGATGGTGGCCGGGATCCTCGCGTTTATCGGCCTGAACATCGTGGAGACCCAGCTCGATAAGCTGCTGGGCACGAATGATGTGAGTATGATCGTGGATGTCGCGTACCGGGTCGTGGATGTGAACGTGACCGGTGTGAGCTATGGAGTGACCCCGATGCGCTGGCTGACGGCGGCACTTGGAACAGACGTTGGCTATCTGTTCTGCTTTGCCGTGACTGCAGCCATTGCGGCGGCATACTTCTTCCTGACCCGGTGGCTGATGAAAAATAAACTGAATCTGGAGTAAACAAAAAGGCTGTGTGCCCGGTGGGCACACAGCCTTTTTCAGCTTTTTGGGGTCTTATACGCCGGAAGCGCCGTAGTTTGCCAGCACACGGGCAGAAGGATCGTTGACGTTGCAGCCGGGCCATGCCTTGTTCGGCATCCAGAAGCCCACGATGGTGCGGCTCTGGTCGTGGTAGTATTTCTCGAAGATCTCGCGGTAGAACAGGCTCTCCTTGGTAAAGGGCATACAGTGGGCCGAGTAGTTTGCCCGGCGGAGCTGGAACTCCTCATCGGTGTACAGGCTCTCGGCGTACTCCTTGATGTCGTCCACCATGCTGTGGCCCA
>ENA-OPDE01001111-OPDE01001111.1-human-gut-metagenome-genome-assembly--contig:-NODE-1111-length-10299-cov-2.442112_pt1 | contig 10299 bp, 6 predicted proteins | sample MGYA00241261_ERZ501502 | MGnify/ENA primary metagenome ERZ501502 (study PRJEB25962, sample SAMEA2042450) | human gut metagenome | biome: human gut; feature: human-associated habitat; material: faeces... | reverse complement strand
CCGTAACTTCAAGTTAGTTAGAAGCCTAGGACGTCGGCTTTTTAGTCGACGTCCCTGATAGTTCTCTTGGGCCTTGACGGCTGAGTAAGCCTTACGACCGCCATTGCGTTTGATCTCGCGCGATACGGTGGCTTTAGAACACCTAATCCTCTGCGCCATAACTTGATAGGTGTCCTTCAAAGTGACGCCTAATAGTATGCATTCTCGGTCTTTTAAGGTAAGATGGTTGTACGAACTCATAGCCTAAGATCTCCTTTAGATGTTTGTTGTGGTGACTTCATTTTACAGGACTCAGGCTATGAGTTCTTTTTTATTTTCTTCTAACTTTGAAATCTCTTCTTTTTGCTTATTTATTCTATCTCTTATTGTTTGAATATTTTCATCAATTGATTCAACTCTTTGTTTTTCTGTTGCATAAGAAATTTCAATTTCTTGTAATTGCTTTTCTAAATTTTCTGCCTCTTCTAATACATTTTCTGATGAATTTTCATATTCTTCTTTTGATTTCTCTAATTTAGAAATTCGTTCTTTTATTTCAGTAATTTGTCCATTTAATTCTTCAATCTCTTTACTTCTACCTAAAATATTAACTGTTTTTTTAGTTACTGATCCACCTGTTATTGCTCCAGATGGATTTATTACATCACCTTCTAATGTAATTATTCTGAATGAATAATTATTTTCTTTCGAAAGTTTTATTGCATTTTGCATATTATCAACAATAACTGTTCTACCTAATAAATTTAATACAATTTGCTCATATTTTTTATCAAATTTTATTAAATCACAAGCAATACCTATTACTCCATCTTTTTTGCCTTTTATATTATCTAATTTTTTTCCTTTTACAGACGTAATTGGCAAGAATGATGCTCTTCCTAAATTATTTGTTCTCAAATGCTCAATTAATTTTTTTGCATCTTCTTCTGTTTCTGTAACAATATTTTGTAAGCTTGCTCCTAAACACATTTCAATTGCAGTTTGATATTCTTTTGGAACATCTATAATATTTGCTAAAACACCATGCATACCTTTTCCAAGTTCTTTTGTTTTTTCGCAATCAATTAATAATGATTTTACACTCTTTGTATAACCTTCTTTTTCCTTTTCTGTTTCTACAAGGAAATTATATCTTGATGTTTTCATCCTCATTTCATTTGTTAAATTAGCAATTTGAATTTCGAACTCTTTAATTTTTGTTGTAATTTCATTTTTTTGTTTTTTTATTTCTTCAAGTTTTTTCAAAATATTATTTCTGTTTGATTCTGTCTCATTAAATTCTTTTGCAATGTCTTCCTTTTTTATTCTAATTCTATCTATTTCAAATGTTTGTGATGATATTTCTTGATTTAACTGACTTTTTCTTTTTTCCAAATTCTCTATATTAGTTTGCTTTTTACTTATTTCTGCTTGTAATTCATATTTTCTATCAGTATTTTTTTCTATAGTCTTTTTGATTTCTTCCATTTCAAGCTCTTTTGAACTTAAGCTTGCTGTTAATTTTGCTAATTCTTCTTCTTTTTCTTTTAATTCATTTTCAAATTTTGCTTTATTTTCTTTTAGATTACTCTTCTTTGACTCTTTTTGTTCTATATCATTTTTTAAACTAGCAATTTTCTCTTGTAATTCTGATATTTCTATTTTATTTCTTTCTGCAATTTCTTTATTATTTTGAATTTTTGCTTCTGCTACATTAATATTAGAATTACATTGTTCTATTTGTTTTTGACTCTCAAATCCAATATTTTGCATTTCTTCAATTTTTGTTGTTATTTCATCAATTTCATCTTTTAGTTCTTCCTTTAAAATCTTTATTTTTTCAAGTTTTCCTTCTTCTTGATTTAATGTTGATTTCATTATTTCTTCATCTTGAACAAGTGCTTCTAAATCTTTTTTGTATTTATCAATATTATATAAAAATAGTCCAATTTCTATATTTTTTAATTCTTCTTTTAGATTTAAGTATTTTTTTGCCTTATCTGATTGAAGTTGTAATGGTTCTAAGTTTCCTTCTATTTCTATTATAATATCATTTATTCTTAATAAATTAAGTTTTGTTTGTTCTAACTTTTTCTCTGTTTCTTCTTTTCTTGACCTATATTTTACTATTCCTGCTGCTTCTTCAAATATATGCCTTCTATCTTCTGATTTATTGCTTAATATTTCATCAACTTTTCCCTGACCAATTATTGAATATCCATCTCTTCCTATTCCTGTATCCATAAATAATTCAATAACATCTTTTAATCTACATGGTGCTTTATTTATATAATATCCTGTTTCTCCACTTCTGTAGATTTTTCTTGTAATTGTTACTTCTGAAAATTCAATTGGTAATGTTCCATCAGTATTGTCAAATACCAATGATGCTTCTGCAAATCCTAATGATTTTCTGTTTTGTGTTCCAGCAAATATTATATCTTGTGTTTTATTTCCTCTTAATGATTTCATACTTTGCTCACCAAGTATCCATCTTATAGCATCAGATATATTACTTTTTCCTGATCCATTTGGTCCTATTACTCCTGTTATTCCAGGTCTAAATTCTAATATTGTTTTATCTGCAAATGATTTAAATCCTTGCATTTCTAGTCTTTTTAAATACATGTTTTTTCACCTTTATTTTTCGTTTTTCTTTTTGTATTTTATCGTAACTTATTAAATTTTTCAAGGGGTTTACTTTAAAATATCTACTACCATAACTCAATGTCAACAACTTAGTGAAAAAATTTTTTTATATAAACATTTTTTCACTAAGTTGTTGAAATTCCACACAGTGCACAGTATTAAAACCAAACAAAAAGTACAACTAAAATTTAGTTGTACTTTTTTTATTTAAGTTCCTATATCTATTGAAAAATTACTATATTTTGCTCCACCAGAATCAACATTTGTTGAATACATAAATTGTAGAGCGAATGAATAATATACTTTATTTGGGGTTAATGATATGTCTGCAGAATAATATCTATCTTTTCCAAAATTCCATGTAAATGTACCACTATATCTAGACCATATTTCTACCCAATTTCCACTAGTATCTAGAGCCATTATTCTCAATCCAAAATATCTATCAGACCACATTGAATTTGCACCAATATTAGCTGATCCTTTTATAGATTTTATTGTAGAACATGCTGTATTGTTTATTACGTCTCCTAATTGTTTCCAACCTGATGAAACAGCTCCTGCATCACTCCAACCTCTAGAAATATGTAGTCCTACATTTACACTTATTTGTGCGTATACTGTTGAACTAGAATTCTTTATTGTTATTGTTGCATTTCCAATAGCTATCCCATTTACTGTTAAATTATAAGTACCATTTCCACTTGCAATCATATTAGTACTTATAACCTTAGAATTGCTATTTACACATACAATTTGTTCTGTTGTATCTGATGGTGAACATGTTATTTTAGAAGTAAATGTATCTCCAACCTTTATTGCAGCACTATTGGGACTAGCTGTTATTCTTTGTACTTTATTTTCAACAACTACTGTACATTTGGCAGAAAGTCCATTTCCTGTTGTAGCTGTTATCGTAGCTGTTCCAGTTCCAATTGCCGTTACATATCCATTTCCATTTACTGTTACAATACCATTATTACTACTTGTCCAAGATACGTTTGTATATACATTTGCATTAGTTGGTCTTACTATTGCTTTTAATTGATAATTTTTATTTGTATATTTCTCCAATACTATTTTATTTGTACTTAATGTAATAGATGTTGGTGATGTTTGTACCGTTATTGTAGCTTTCGTTGATTTTCCATTTGCTGTTGTTGCTGTTATTGTTACCGTTCCATTTGCATATCCCCTTACTAATCCATTTGAATCTACTGTTGCTATATTATTATTAGTACTTGTCCAAGTTATTTTATCTTTTATATTAGTTGTGTTTGGTGATATTGTTGCCTTTAATTGTACTGATTTATTTTCTGCACTTAAATCAATTGTTGCACTACTTGGTGATATTGATATTGATACTGGTGATGTTTGTACTGTTACACTTGCTGATGTTACCTTTTTATTTTCTGTCACTACTGTTATAACTGTTGTTCCATTTTTCACTCCTGTAACTACACCATCTTTATTTACTGTTGCCACACTATTATCAGAACTACTCCATGTTAATCCTATATCTGTATTGGCTGTACTTGGATATATTGTTGCTTTAAATTGATATGTTTTATTTGTACTTATATCTAATGTAACATTTTCTTTGTCTAATCCTATTGATAATGGTGTTGATATTACTGTTACATTCCAAGTTGCAGTCTTTCCATTTTCTGTTGTTGCTGTTATTGTTACATCTCCATTTGAAATTCCTGTTACAAATCCATTTTCATCTACTACAGCTATATCATTATTACTACTTGTCCATTTTATTCCAGTTTTATAATTTGCCGTACTTGGATATATTGTTGGCTTTATTTGTAATGATTTTATTGCTGATGATATATCTAATATATGTCCACTTGCAGTTAATTCTATTGATGTTGGTTCTTGATGAACTGTTACATAACTCATAGCTCTTTTCTCTTTAGATGTTTCTACTAATATTGTAGCTTTTCCTAATTCTTTTCCTCTTACAAATATTTTATTATTTTCTACTAAAATTTTTCCATTCTTATCTTTCTTTACGTCTAATACACTTTCATCAGAACATGTTACTTTATAATCTTTTGTATTTGATGTTATTGTTAGCTCATAATACTTTCCTGTTGGTTCTCTATTTATTGAGATTGATCCAGGATTTATTAATACACCATCTCTGTCAACAATTCCACTACTATCTTCATCTAATCTAACATTTCCTGTTTCATCTATTATATATGCATTTCCTGTGTTTTGGAATTTTACTACATATATATCTGCTGTTAATATTTTATTTATATATGTATCTCCTGGTCCATATATATTATATTCAAATTTTTTGAGTCCGCATCCCCCCTATATATGTATTTAATTTTTCTTGTATTTTTGTCTTATCTGCTATTACACCTGATTTATTCGTTTCGTCTGCTACTGCTTGCGCTGCAGCCCACTGTACAGCTTCTTTTTCCTCACTTGTTAATTTCTTTTTGTCTGCATTCGCACTTTGATTAATTATTCCGCTATTTCCTCTTATATTTGCTATCACTGCTCCAGCAATTATTATTAATACTATTATTGTAACAACAAGTGCTAAAAGAGAAACACCATTTTCTTTTTTATTTACCATCTTCATTCCTCCTTTGTTTTTTTATTTACCTATTCATTCTATTATAACATTTTTTTCGATTTTTTTCAACTGTTTGGTGTTTTTTCAAAAATAATTGGGATGTTAATTTTGTTAACATCCCCCATCTCCACCTCCACCGCCTTCTTGTGCCCAATATCCTTTCATATGAACATTTGCAGCTGGCATTGTAAAAATTGTATTAGCAGAATAATGTGTTCCATTATATTCCCAATATTGGAATACATAACCACTTGCAGACGCTTGTGGTAATGTGCACTTATCTCCTGCTTTTAAAGTATATGATGTTGGATTAACACTTCCTCCCTGTGCATCAAATACTATTGCATATAGTTGAACTGCTGTTATTACGCAAGATGCTGAATGGGTTCCACTAGAACTTTTTACTGTGATTGTTACTTTTCCTGCACCTTTTATTATTACCAAACCATCTTGATTAACTACTGCTACATTTGAATTACTAGACGTCCAAATAATTCCTTCTGTACTTGTTGATGGCGTTAATGTTGCTACTAATTGAAATGTTTGCTTATTTAATTCTAAACTTTCTATAGTTTCATATTCTTTATTTAATCTTATTCCAGTAATTAATGTCTCAACAGTAACTATACATGTTGCACTTTTATTATTTTGAGTTGTTGCTGTTATTACTGTTGTTCCATTCTTTTTAGCAGTAACATTTCCATCTTGATCTACTGTTGCTACTGATGTATCTGAACTTTTCCAAGTTAATTTTGTGTTTACATTAGATGTTTTTGGATCATACACAGGATATAATTTTGTAGTTTTTGTTCCTGTCATATTTAATGTTGTTTTTGCTTTATTTAACGATAAACTTACTGGTGATGTCTGTACTTTCACATTACATTTCGTTGTTTTTCCATTTTGAGTTGTTGCCGTTATAACTGCTGTTCCATTTGAAACACCTATAACAGTTCCATCATTTCCAACTGTTGCTATACTTGAATTACTACTTGACCATTTTACTACATTTTGTACATTTGCCGTACTTGGTAATATTGTTGAAGTTAATTGTATTGATTTAGGATTTGCAGTTAAATCAAGTGTTACATTATTTTTATTTAATTGTATTCCTATTGGTGATGTTTGTACTGTTACAAATCCTGTTGCTGTTTTATTATTTTCTGTTGTTACTCTTACTGTTGCAGTTCCATTTGAAAGACCTGTTACCACTCCATTTGATGAAATTGATATAACATTTGGACTACTTGAACTCTCTATTTCCCATCTTAATCCTATACTAGCATTTGCAGTACTTGGGTATATTGTTGTAGCATACTGATGTGTATTTACCCCATTAATATCTAACACTAAGTTTTCAGAATCCAAACTTATTTCTAATGGTGTTGATATTACAACCACTTTCCATGTTGCTGCTCTTCCATTTTCTGTTGTTGCAGTTATTGTTACTTCGCCATTCGAAATTCCTGTCACAAATCCATTAGAATCTACTACTGCAACATCATTGTTACTACTTGTCCAAGTTATTCCTGTTTTATAATTTGCTGTACTTGGATATATTGTTGGTTTTATTTGTAATGATTTTATTACTGATGATATATCTAATATTTCTGAAGTTGCTGATAATTCTATTGATGTTGGTTCTTGATGTACTGTTATATAACTTATTGCTCTTTTTTCTTTTGATGTTTCTACAACTATTGTTGCTTTTCCTAATTTCAACCCTTTTACTGTAATTGTATTATTTGTTACTTTAATATTTCCTGACAAATCTTTTTTTACTTGCAATACACTTTCATCTGAACATGTTACTTTATAATCATTTGTATTTGCTAATATATTTAAAGTTAATTCTGATCCGATATTTATAGATGTTGATGCTGGTTTTATTAACACACCATCTCTACTTGCAACTTTATCTCCTGTTTCATCTCTTCTTACATTTCCAGATCCATCAATAATATAAGAATTTCCTGATTTTGAAAATTCAACAACATATGTATCTGAAATTATCATTGTTCCTTTATACTCTTCTTCAGGTCCAAATATTTGATATTCCATATCTTCATTTTGATTTCCTATATATTTATCAAGTTTTTCAGCTATTTGTCCTTTATCGATTATTTGCCCTGTTTTATTGCTATCGTCTGCAACAGCTTGTGCTGCTGCCCATTGAATAGCCTCATTTTCTTCGCTTGCTATTTTTTCATCTCTTGCTTCTAAACTTTCATTGAATAACCCACTATCATTTCTAATATTTGAAATTGTTACTCCGGCTAATAATATAAGTACTATTATAGTAACTACTAGTGCTATTAATGACATTCCATTTTCTTTTACTTTCATATTTTTTCTCCTTAGTTTTATATTTTATTATATAAAATTTAAGAATTACAATGTAAATTTTTTATTAATTTTTACATTTTTCTTTTTTTATATCTTTAAATAAGACTATTAAACATATCGTAATTATACAACAATATATAACTATCATTTTAGGACCACCAAATAGTTTTGCATCTCGAAATAATTGTTCTATAACAAACATCCTCATTATAACATATTCTAGAACTGCCAATGCAATTCTTTTTAAATCACTAATTCTTCCTTTATATTTAACTAATATACAAAATCCAATTAGCCATACACCTGTTTCTATTAATTGAACTGGATACTCTATATGTATATATCCTAAAGCTACAGTATATGAAAGAATCTTATCTGGCATTACTTTTCCAACACAACACCCTTTTATAAAACATTCTATTTTTCCAACTGCAGCACTCAAAAATATTGATTCCATCATAGTATCTATAAGTTGTGTTCTATATTTAGGAAATATTTTTATTGATATAAGCATTCCTAAGGCTCCACCTATAAGAACTCCAGAAATTTTAAAATACTTAAGTTTCCAAATAAATAATTGAGATATATCTTTATTTCCAGAATTTATAAACCATATTATTCTTGCTGTAACTGTTCCTAATATTATTGCTATCACCGTATTTATTATTGCTACAGATATTTTTTTTGTTCTTTTATATGTCATAAAAACATTATATATAATTGCTATACTATATGCAAATACTCTTTGCTCTGCAAGTGTTTTTATCATTTTTTTCTCCTTTGTTTTCAACATTTATAACTCAATTATATCATTTTATATTTAAAATTGTAAATAATTTTACAAAAATTATCCAACTAATTTCTTCTGCAAAATCATTCTTATTTTTACTTCCTTATCTCTCGAAAGAATAACTCCTTTTTTCTTTGCTAATTTTATTAAATAATCTAATTTTGATTGATTTGCCTTTATTTGATAAATATAATAATCAATCATGCCATCTTCTGCATATTCAAAATTTTTTCTAGCATTTTGCAATTTTTCTTTTGTTTCAATAATATTTTGCATTAATTCAATTTCTCTTTCTTTTTCAGTTTTTCCTTTAATCATTTTATTTAAAAGATATTCTTCTTCCATCTCTTCTCCTTTCGAATATTTATTATTAATTTTATTATCTTATTTTTCCTATTATGTACAATTTACACAAATCTTATTGAAATTTCCATAATTTTATTGTATAATGTCCGATGTATAGCCTCTAACTGAGGAATTTAATAAAGAAAGGGATATGCCGTTATGATAGATATTAAATTAATAAGAGAAAATCCAGAATTAGTAAAAGAAAATATAAAAAAGAAATTTCAAGATCACAAACTTGTTTTAGTTGATGAAGTTATAGAACTAGATAAAAAAAATAGAGAAGCAAAATTAAATGGGGACAATCTGCGTTCTGAAAGAAAAAGATTAAGTGATGAAATTGGAAAACTTATGAAAGCAGGTCAAAAAGAAGAAGCTGGTAAAATTCGTCAAGAAGTTCAAAGTGTAAATTCTGCAATTGAAGAAAATGAAGAACTTGAAGAAAAATATACAGAAGAAATAAGAAATAGAATGATGAAAATACCTAATATCATTGATGATTCTGTTCCAATTGGAAAAGATGATAGTGAAAATGTTGAAGTTGAAAGATTTGGTGAACCAATTGTTCCAGCTTATGAAATACCTCATCATGCTGATATTATAGCAAAATTTGATGGATTAGACAAAGAAAGTGCTGGTCGTACAAGTGGTGTTGGTTTCTATTACTTAATTGGTGATATAGCACGTTTACATGAAGCTATGCTTGCATATGCTCGTGATTTTATGATTAATCATGGATTCACATATTGTATTCCACCATTTATGATTAGAAGTAGTGTTGTTAATGGTGTTATGTCTTTTGATGAAATGGAAGCTATGATGTACAAAATCGAAGGTGAAGATTTATATTTGATTGGTACATCTGAACATAGTATGATTGGAAGATTTAAGGAACAAATTGTTGATGAATCTCAATTACCTCTTACTTTAACTTCATATTCTCCATGTTTTAGAAAAGAAATTGGATCACATGGTCTTGAAGAAAGAGGATTATATAGAGTTCATCAATTCGAAAAACAAGAAATGATTGTTCTTTGTAAACCAGAAGAATCTATGGATTGGTATAATAAAATGTGGAAAATGTCTGTTGAATTATTTAGAAGCTTAGATATTCCAGTAAGACAACTTGATTGTTGTAGTGGTGATATGGCAGATTTAAAAGTTAAATCTTGTGATATCGAAGCTTGGAGCCCACGTCAACAAAAATATTTTGAAGTATGTTCTTGTTCTACTTTAGGTGATGCACAAGCTAGACGTTTAAATATTAGATATAAAACAAAAGATGGAAACAAATTTGTTCATACTTTAAATAATACTGTTTTAGCTACACCAAGAGCTTTAATTGCTTTAATCGAATGTAATTATAATGAAGATGGAAGTATTACTGTTCCTAAAGTTTTACAACCATATATGGGTGGAAAAGAAAAATTAATTCCTACAAAATAAAAGTAAAAAATGTTCACAATTTAATGTGAACATTTTTTACTTTGTATATTGTATAAAATTTTTCATTATGATATATTAATTACAATAATAGTACAAAGGAGACTTAAATGAAAAAAACAAGATTAACAAAATCTAATCCATT
>ENA-OPDE01001110-OPDE01001110.1-human-gut-metagenome-genome-assembly--contig:-NODE-1110-length-10304-cov-1.940580_pt1 | contig 10304 bp, 10 predicted proteins | sample MGYA00241261_ERZ501502 | MGnify/ENA primary metagenome ERZ501502 (study PRJEB25962, sample SAMEA2042450) | human gut metagenome | biome: human gut; feature: human-associated habitat; material: faeces... | reverse complement strand
TTTCGGGTCGGGCAACTTAGCCTCACGAATGTCAATAATGATTTTCCGGACGACAGGCAAAGTCAGCGCAGGATATTTTTCAAGTTCCTGACGAATCGTTCCGTAATCGAGCATATAATGTTCCTCTTTACTAAGCCGGAAGCAGACATGAGTCACAAAAACGGATTTGTTCTCAGGACGTTTGAAGATACTGTTGCGATAGGCATAGCCACATTCTTCAACAGAATAAACGCGTTCCCGCCCCTGAATGTTCACCGTTTCCACGGTTGTTATCAAGTCCTTTACTTCCACGCCGTAGGCTCCGATATTCTGCACAGCGCTTGCACCTACCTCGCCGGGAATGAGTGAAAGATTTTCAGCTCCATACCACCCGTGTTCTACACAATATGCCACAAAATCATCCCACACCACACCTGCGCCTACACGCACGGAAACAGAGCGTTCGTCTTCCTCCACCACTTCGATTCCTTCGATACGGGAGTGCAACACCACTCCTTCATAGTCTTTGGTAAATAACAGGTTGCTGCCGCCGCCAATATGCAAAAAAGGTGTCACAATGGCACCTTGCACAATCAGCTTCTTCAGTTCTTCAACCGAAGAATATTCTAAAAAACGAGCGGCACTGACATCGATGCCGAATGTATTGTAGGGCAAAAGAGAATACATATATTTTTAGTTATAAGTTATACTGTTATAGTGCATCGTAACCTGTATCAGATACTTGTATCTTCAAACTTATACAATTCCCATTCTCCGGCTTTCCGGCGGAAATAAAGGATATTGGAAAAACCATTTCCGATACCTTTCAACGCCAGGATTTTCGTGGGCGAATCATCGTCATTCCGCTGTCCGTAATTAATATTAGAAAGGCGGTCGACAGGAAGTACCGGTTTGAAGGCGAACCACTGATTAAGATCGAGGGTTGTCTCCAAAATGGAGAAATCATCGTCCGGATCACTGGTTACAAAAGCCAACGGCTCCCGCACACGCTGACTCTGAAAAAGACTATCCGTTGCAAAATGTCCGAAAAACTCAACAAAGTTTTCATTATCACTTTGTTCAATGGGCCGCAGGTTGATTGCCTCCAGTATCCATGCACCTTTGATACGTTCAAAATAGTATCTTTTCACCATTCGTGTTTTCACGAACATCCACTCTACCTGCACAGAAGTGAGGGAGGTATCTCCTACTAAATCCATATCTTCTTCTCTATCAAACAGCAGTGTATAATAATGCTGTTTGGTAAACAAGTCATCATGCTTCCAGTTGCGTTCCTCAATGTTTGACTTCTTATCTCCATTGTAGTAGGGCAATGGAAATTTCACACGCTGACGCTGTAACACATCATCGGAAGCAAAATTGTAAATAAAATCATCGAAAGATTCATCCGCCTGTATAGGCTGCGGATCTTCCGGCGATTTATCATGGTGGCTAGAATCGGCTATCTGCCGGACTGAATCCACCTCTTTAGTAATAGATGCGAAGGGGTCAATATTTGTTTTCTTGTTTCCACAAGAGCTCAATATACCGAGCAGTATGACCCCTGCAATTAGTTTTTTCATTATTTTAATTTCTCTCTAAGCTTTTCAAGCATATCCACCGTCATGCTTTCCAAATTGTAGGCCGGCTTCCATCCCCACTCTTCACGAGCACAGGTGTCGTCCAGGCTGTCGGGCCAACTATCGGCAATGCGTTGTTTCAACGGGTCTACATCGTAAATCATCTGAAACTCCGGCACATGCTTTTTGATAGCTTGATAGATCGTCTCCGGATCGAAACTCATAGAGGCGATATTGAAAGCATTGCGGTGTATCAATTTTGTCGGATCAGCTTCCATAAGCGTAATCGCTGCATTCAGCGCATCCGGCATATACATCATATCCATTAAAGTGCCTTGCTTAATGGGGCACACAAACTTTTCTCCTTTCACTGCCGAGTAGTAAATATCGACAGCATAATCGGTCGTACCTCCTCCCGGAGGGGTCACATTCGAAATAATGCCCGGAAAACGGACAGCACGGGTATCGACACCGTATTTATTAAAATAGTAATCACTCAACAACTCTGTCGTTACTTTAGTGACTCCATACATGGTACGGGGACGTTGAATGGTGTCCTGCGGTGTTTTCGTGTGAGGCGTACTAGCGCCAAACGAACCGATAGAACTCGGAGTAAACACCGCGCACCCTTGTTCACGTGCCACTTCCAGCACATTCCACAATCCATCGATGCCTATTTTCCAAGCCAGCTTGGGTTTCGACTCGGCAACTACAGACAACAGAGCAGCCAAGTTATAAATCGTATCGATATGATACTCTTTTACTACAGATGCAATCGCCTCGCCGTCCGTTACATCAGCAATAGCCGACGGTCCCGACTCCTTTAATTCCCCTTTAGGTTCTGCACCCGGAATATAACCAGCTACTACATTTGCATTTCCGTAACGTTTACGTAGCTCCATCGTTAGCTCCGACCCTATCTGTCCGGTAGCTCCAATAATCAAAATGTGTTCCATTTTTTCTTCTGACTTAGAATATCAAGCTTAAATAGTGCGCAAAGTAAGCACTTTTTTTTCAGATTTTAATCAAAAAGACATTGTTATTCCAAGAAAAATTGTGTCCTTTGCAATATAACTTAATCACCCAAACACTATGTACGGTAAAATGCAAGAATATCTCCGCCAAACATTGGCTGAAATCAAGGAAGCCGGACTTTATAAAGAAGAACGACTGATTGAAAGTGCGCAGCAAGCTGCCATCACTGTAAAAGGTAAGGAAGTATTAAACTTCTGCGCAAACAACTATCTAGGATTGTCCAATCATCCCCGATTAATCAAGGCTTCGCAGGAAATGATGAACAACCGTGGATACGGAATGTCTTCCGTCCGTTTCATTTGTGGAACACAAGATATACACAAAGAACTGGAAGCTGCCATCTCGGACTATTTCCAGACTGAAGACACGATTCTGTATGCTGCCTGCTTTGACGCTAACGGCGGTGTATTCGAACCACTTTTCTCTGAAGAGGATGCCATTATCTCGGACTCGCTAAACCATGCTTCTATCATTGACGGGGTACGTCTTTGCAAAGCAAAACGTTACCGTTATGCCAATGCTGACATGAAAGACTTGGAAAGATGTCTGCAAGAAGCGCAGGCACAACGTTTCCGTATTGTTGTTACGGACGGTGTGTTCTCAATGGATGGCAACGTAGCTCCGATGGATCAGATTTGTGATCTTGCCGAGAAATACGATGCGTTGGTAATGGTGGATGAATCCCACTCTGCCGGTGTGGTAGGTACCACTGGTCATGGCGTAAGCGAGTTGTATAAGACTCACGGACGTGTAGATATTTATACCGGAACGTTGGGTAAGGCTTTCGGCGGTGCACTGGGAGGATTTACCACCGGTCGTAAAGAGATTATCGATTTGCTCCGTCAACGTAGTCGCCCGTATTTGTTCTCCAACTCATTGGCTCCGGGTATCATCGGTGCAAGTCTTGAAGTTTTCAAGATGCTGAAAGAGAGCAATGCACTGCATGACAAGTTGGTTGAAAATGTAAACTACTTCCGCGATAAGATGACGGCTGCCGGATTTGATATTAAACCGACACAAAGTGCTATCTGTGCTGTTATGCTGTATGATGCGAAGTTATCCCAGATTTACGCTGCACGCATGCAGGAAGAAGGAATCTATGTGACAGGTTTCTACTATCCGGTAGTGCCGAAAGATCAGGCCCGCATCCGTGTACAGATTTCTGCAGGACACGAAAAAGCACATCTTGACAAGTGTATCGCTGCCTTTATCAAGGTAGGTAAAGAACTCAACGTATTGAAAGCGGAATAACTCCGAAGCAAGGTTTCCTTGCGGAATCTATATTTTAGGCGCAGATTACACGGATCACACAGATTTCACGTATCTTACACAGTTGCTTTATAACAAGCTTCATTCTAAAAAACGTATAATACGTGAAATCTATGTAATCTGCACCTAAATTCTCTTTTATAAAATGAATTTTGAACCGCTACTTGACTACAAAAAATAGATTATGGAAGAACTGACCCTCACTACTCCTGCCCTACTTTTCTCGGCAGTTTCATTGATTTTGTTGGCTTACACCAACCGTTTCTTATCGTATGCCCAACTTGTGCGCCAACTGCGTGACCGCTACGTGGAGAACCCTTCGGATATCACTGAAGCTCAAATCGAGAATTTACGGAAACGGTTGAACCTGACCCGTACAATGCAAGGACTGGGTATTGCAAGTCTTTTTCTTTGCGTAGTCAGTATGTTTCTTATTTATATCGGACTGCAATTATTTTCTGCTTACGTATTCGGACTGGCACTGATTCTGTTGATAGCCTCTCTAGGCGTATCTTTCCGCGAAATACAGATTTCCACCCGTTCACTGGAGATTTACTTGGGAACGATGGAGAAAGGGAAAAACAAAAAATAACACGGTTGACAATCCCTCCTATTAAGTTTTATCAAGACACTACCCGGCAAGGAAGGATGACCGTAAAGCGACTTCCCTTGCCTACTTCGGATTTGAGTTCAATCCTTCCACCCAGTTTTTCTATAATTACCTGACAAATAGAAAGCCCCAATCCTGCTCCCTGTGAAAATTCGTTCTGTTTGTAGAAACGGCTGAAAATCATCCGTTGTTCTTCGCGTGGAATACCTCTCCCAGTATCTTCTACATAAATCCGCACATGCCCCTCATCCGGCAGATAAATATACCCTAATTTGATATATCCGGTTTCCGTAAATTTACTGGCGTTATTCAAGAAATTTGTTAGAACTTGTATCAAGCGCTCTCTATCCACATTAATTTCCAAAGGTATATTATCCACTTCTTTCAGGAATTCCAGGCGTGGAGCAATCAATACCTGGTGAGTCATATAAATGTCATCAATCAGCTCTCTCACCCTACATTTCTTAAACGAGAAAGACATATAGCCTGATTCGATACGAGAAAGCTCCAAAATATCGTTAATCAATTTGAGCAACAACTCGCTGTTCTTATTAATAGTGCCGATGTATTCTTCGCGTTCTACGGAACTCAATCCATCTTCCAATGCCAGAATATTGGCAAAACCCACAATCGAATTAAGTGGAGTACGTATCTCATGGCTCATATTTGCCAGGAATGATTGTTTCAATTCTGCCTTTTCAGCGAGTAAGCGTGCAGCTTCCAGTTCCTCTTCACGATCTTTTATATCTTGTATGTTGAGCAGCAAACCTGCTGTTTTATATTCACCACCCGAAAGCTGTTTAGTAGTATAACGAAACTCCCACCACTATAGCCTTTACCGTCGAAGTTACAAAGCTCCTGCACAATTTTTTTATGAGCACTTTTCAGATTTCGCCAGTTGAACTTCACTCCCTCCCAATGATCGGGATGAATAAAGCTCATGAATTCCTTAAACGATAGTTGTCTAGGATTTAACCCTTGCGACGCCCAGAATGCATCTTCAAAAACAAAACAACCCTTATCCAATCTCCAAGCATACGTCATTCCACCCTCAATGGCTAATGACAATGTTTCTTTTTCATCAGCCAATGCTATAAGAGCCTGTTTTTTCCTCATCTGTTCCCGAAGATATAGCCACCAAAGAGAAGCAAAAAGTAAAATCAGGAAAAGAACAAATGAAGCGACTAAGGCTCCCCACAAAAATGGATATTCATCTCTGAACGGAATATTGATAATACGATATTTAGCAGGAATACTTTCCTTACTCAAACCAATTTGCGTCATTGTATTCCAGTCTACGACATACTCTTTCCGGCTTTCAACAATGGGTATATCCGAGGGGCTTGCGCCATGTAATATGCGAACGGCAGTTTTCACCTCTTCTTCTACCTGAATAGGCAGCGAAGTGATGTATCCACCCAACAACTTCTCACCAAACCCAAAGGCTTCATTGATGGCTGTCAGACTAGGACTACCACAGATACTCCCAATATTAATAGTGGTGTAATCACGTTTCAACTGGATATAACATTGATCGCGGTAACTCCTGTTCAAAACCCACATAAAAGTAGCATTCGAATGGTTTCTGGCATTACGCAAAGGAATAGCCATGAAACGGGTATAGCCTTCTTCCTGTGCCAAACGTATCTGTTCTTCAGGAGAAAGTTCGGGATTATCTATGAATCCGGTCACTTTATATCCTTTAAACTGCTCCTTTGCATCTCTTCTGATTTGTCTGTCGATATAGGTAGTATCAAGCATGGTAAACAAACGAACGTGCTCACCGAAAAGCTCTTTTGCCACACTGATATTCTCATTAAAGGCTATCTTGTCATGGAAGCCTGTCACGTTGGGATGATGTTTCAGTAATCCCCAATTCGGATAATTGACACCACCAAAAACTACAGGCACTTCTTTCGCCAACTGAATTCCGCATTTCATCAATGAATAAGTAGCCTGGTCTTCATTCACCAGAATCACTTCCGGCCGCCAGTCTTTCGATACGGAATCAACCAGAAAGCGCATCCGCTCAAGTTCCGGCTCTTCCCAGTAGGATTCACAGTCTAAATAAACGGTACGAATATCAGCATCAATTTTCTCTTTTTCAAATTGCTCCGCTATCATCCGGTTAAATTCCGGATAAGCCGCATAAGTCTCCTCATAAGAGTGGATAACCAGAATACGCCGTTCTTCTTTTTGAGAACAACTACTCACCCCCAAAAAGAGCAATAAAAATACAGGGAGCAATCTAAAAATTCCTCTATTCACACCATTCATTTATAATAATCGGGATTAATTTTTCTCTGACTCGTAATACAAAGGTAGTTTATTTTCGAACATATAAGCCTAATAAGTGAAAAAAAAGAAGCTGTCTGAACAGAAATTCAGGCAGCTTCTATCTATATAAAGAACTATTTTTTCAGAGTAGCATCATTAACGCTGTCCCAATTGTGAATCTACAAAGAAAATTCCGGTATCACCAGCTTTCTTGATCTTGTCAACAATGCCTTGTGCTGTAGCTTCTTCTTCTACTTGTTCGCGAACAAATCCCCACAAGAAATCCTGTGTTGCTTTATCCTTTTCAGCAGCAGCTACGTCTACCAGCTTGTCTACCAATGCAGATACATGGCATTCGTGTTTGTAAACGTGTTCAAACACTTCGAGAGGTGTACCCCATCCGTTAGGAACAACATCTATTTTATCTACTTTAGCAGTTCCTCCACGTTTGATGATATAATCTGCCATTGCATAAGCGTGTCCCATTTCTTCCTGGGATTGCTTTTTCATCCAATGAGCAAAACCGCTGAAACCTTCTTTCTCAAAATAGAAAGACATTGCTAGATACAGGTTAGCAGACCACATTTCAGCAGTAATCTGTTCGTTAATTGCATTCTGTAATTTTTCTGAAATCATAATCGTATTTTTTATTAAGTTGTTAATGTAGTTTCTTTTTGAACTCATTACAAAAATAACAAGCTTTCAGTTAAAATTGTTCCATGCACCCTATATTTTTAAACTACATTCACATTTTGATTGTAGTGGTTCATTTTTTACTTACACCAGTTCGTCGGAAGTATATCCTTTCGGCAGTTCACGACAGTTGTATCCGGAAGCCATTATTTCACCATAAGCACCAGCAGAACGAAGGGCTATCAAGTCACCACGCTTCACTTTGTTCAGGTCAATCGCTTTTCCGAAAACATCCGACGATTCACAGATCGGTCCTACTACATCGTATGCCTCCAATGGTTCTTCGGAAGTAATATTTTCCATTTTATGGAATGCCTGATACAGAGCCGGACGGATAAGATCGGTCATACCTGCATCCAGGATGGCAAATTTCTTCCGTGTGCCTTGTTTTACATACAGAACCTTAGAGATTAAGGAACCGCACTGTCCTACAACTGCACGTCCCAATTCAAAATGCAAGGTCTGATAAGGACGTAATTTCAGTTGTCCGGCATAGGTAGCAAAGTAATCCTTGAAGTTCGGAATAGCCTGACGGTTGGGATGTCCGTAGTCAATTCACAAACCACCTCCTACATTGATATGTTCTACCAGAATTCTGCGAGCTTCCAATTTATCCTGCAATTCATTGACACGATTACAGAGAGCTACAAAATCGCCCATATCCAGAATCTGTGAACCAATGTGGAAATGAAGCCCGATAAACTTTACGTTTTTCATCTCCTGCGCCACATCTATCACCTTGTCCATATCCTGCATGCTGATACCGAATTTGTTTTCCGCCAAACCGGTAGTGATATTTGCGTGAGTATGTGCGCCTACATCCGGATTGATACGGAAAGCAACATTAGCCACCTTATTTTGAGCAGCAGCCAATTCATTGATTACTTCCAGTTCGGGAATAGACTCTACATTGAAACAGAAGATGCCGTACTCCAGCCCGAGGTTAATTTCCCAGTCTGCTTTACCTACTCCTGCAAAAACAACTTTATTGGCCGGAAATCCTGCACGGATAGCGGCACGAATTTCTCCACCGCTCACACAGTCGGCTCCCATTCCGCTCTCACGGATGATGGTAAGTACTTTCGGGTTAGCATTTGCTTTAACAGCGTAATGCACTGAATAATTAGGATATTTGGCAACCTCATGGTTAATAGCCGACAATGTATCGCGCAGCACTTTGGTATCGTAATAATAGAAAGGTGTCTGCAAAGTGCGGAATTTATCGATTGGAAATATTCCTTTCATAATTCAAGAAACTTGTTTAGTTAGTTAAAAAGAGCGCTTTTATCAGTATCAATAAAAGCGCTCGTATTATTTGTGGAATTATTTGCCGTTGAAAAGCATATCGCTCAACGATTGTAAAGCTACTTTCTTATCACACTCCCGAATGAGGAAGGAGATGTTATAGTTACTTCCTCCAAACGAGATCATTCGCACCGGTATATCGCGCATCGCATCGAGTGCTTTTGCTTCAAAACCGACATTTTCCCATTCAAGGTCACCTACAACGCAGATGATACACATTTCTTTATCAACGGTTACTGTTCCGTATTTCTTCAGGTCGTCCAGAATCTCATTAAGATGTTTCGTGTTATCTATCGTAACAGATACACCGACTTCTGACGTACAGATCATATCGATAGATGTCTGATAGCTTTCGAAGATTTCGAACACCTTACGCAAGAAACCATGAGCCAATAACATGCGGCTGGATTTAATCTTAATAGCAGTGATGTTATCTTTTGCAGCTACTGCCTTAATCTTGCCTTTTTCCGTATCGTTAGAAATCAGTGTGCCCGGAGCCTCCGGATCCATTGTGTTCAACAAGCGGACAGGGATATTGGCATATTTAGCCGGCTGGATACAAGTAGGGTGCAGAATCTTTGCACCGAAGTAAGCCAACTCGGCTGCTTCTTCGAAGTGCAGCTGGCGTACCGGAGCGGTCTTGTCAACAATACGCGGGTCGTTATTGTGCATACCGTCGATATCTGTCCAGATCTGGATTTCGGAAGCGTTCACTGCTGCTCCGATCAGAGAAGCGGTGTAGTCGCTACCACCACGTTGCAGGTTGTCTATCTCACCGTAAGCATTGCGGCAGATGAAACCTTGCGTAATATATATTTCTGCCTCTTTGTTTTGCTCCAAAAGTGTATTTAGGTGTTTAGCGATATATTCCATGTCCGGTTCATTGTCCATTGTAATTCGCATGAAGTTCAACGCAGGCAATAAAACTACCTTCACTCCTTGTTCTTCCAGATAGCAGGTCATCAGAAAGGTTGATATTAGCTCACCCTGCGCCAAGATTTCCTTTTCATCGAACATGCTGAAAGGCATATTAGAGAAAGACCAGACATGTTGAGACCGTTCAAGCATGTATTGCATGGCCCTTTCTTTGTAGGTATCGCTTTGGTATAATTCTTCTATATGATTGACATAAGCCTGCTCCAAGGAAGAAAGGACCGCATTGGCTTTTTCCGGATCTTTTTTGTGAAAACATTCAGATATCTCCACTAAAGAGTTTGTTGTCCCAGCCATAGCAGAGAGCACTACTATTTTCTGTTCCTGATCGCAAATGATTGATGCGACATTCTTGATCCGCTGGGCAGAACCGACTGAAGTACCACCAAATTTTAATACTTTCATTAGACTATCTGATTTTTGATTTTACTTTTTATACATTGAATCTGATCACGAACGTGCTACCTTTACCGACTTCGCTTTCGATATGGATCGTACCACCATGAGCTTCCACAAAGTCCTTGCTGATGGCAAGCCCTAAACCACTACCTTGTACTTTTGTTCCTGGGACACGGAAATAGTGATCAAAAATACTTTCGTGGTAACGCGAATCAATGCCCTTT
>ENA-OPDE01001108-OPDE01001108.1-human-gut-metagenome-genome-assembly--contig:-NODE-1108-length-10329-cov-3.014795_pt1 | contig 10329 bp, 9 predicted proteins | sample MGYA00241261_ERZ501502 | MGnify/ENA primary metagenome ERZ501502 (study PRJEB25962, sample SAMEA2042450) | human gut metagenome | biome: human gut; feature: human-associated habitat; material: faeces... | reverse complement strand
CAAATAAGGCGAAAACAGATTTCCTGTCCAATATGTCACATGATATTCGTACACCTATGAATGCAATCATTGGTATTACGTCACTGATCAGACATGATGCAGGTGATAAGGCGAAAGTAACAGAGTATGCAGATAAAATAGATACATCATCACAGCTTTTGTTAGGAATTATTAATGATGTTTTGGATATGAGCAAAATTGAAGCCGGGAAAACTGTTTTTAAATACACGGATTTTTCTATTCTGGATTTTATACAGGAAATTGATCATATGTTTAAGATACAGGCAGAAGAAAAAAATCAGACCCTTCAGTTTACAAAAGAAAACATCCTGCACGAGTGGGTGAATGGGGATCGGGTGCATCTGATGCAGATTTTCAGTAACTTGCTTTCTAATGCAGTGAAGTACACACAGAAGGGTGGAACAATTCAGTTTTTAGTAGAAGAATGTGAGTCAAATTCCTCCACCTATGCAAAGTATCGCTTCTTAGTCTGTGATAATGGTATGGGAATGTCGGCAGATTTCAAAGATACGATTTTTGATGCGTTTACCCGTGCAGAAGGTTCTCTTACAAACAAGATACAGGGAACCGGTCTTGGAATGGCTATCACCAAAAATCTGGTTGAGTCGATGGGCGGAACAATTGAAGTAGAAAGTGAACTGGGGCAGGGAAGTTGTTTTGAAGTTATTATGAATCTGAAAGTTGTAGAAAACCGATCAGTTTCTCTGGAGCCACAGGCAGAAAAAGAGGAGTTGGATGAAAATATCCTAAAAGGAATGCGATTCCTGTGTGCAGAAGATAATGAGCTGAATGCAGAAATTTTGATAGAACTATTAAAGATTGAGGGGGCAGAGTGTACTATCTGTGAAAATGGAGAAAGACTTCTTAATACATTTGAACAGTCTGCTCCAGGGGATTATGACATGATCTTAATGGATGTGCAGATGCCTGTCATGAACGGCTATGAGGCAACGAAAGCAATCCGCAGAAGTACACATAAACTGGCAAAGACGATTCCAATCGTTGCCATGACCGCCAATGCATTCTCAGAGGATATACAACATTCTTTGGCTGCCGGTATGGATGCACATATTTCAAAACCAGTGGAGATGAAGGTTTTAAAAAAGACAATAAGAAACATAAAATTTGGTGAAGGGGGGTATCGAAACGCAGGTCACTGAATAGTAATAAATAGGTTTGATGCGACAGATGCTGTTGAACGGATGAATGAAGTGGATGCTGACAGGTATGATCTGATTTTCATGGATATTCAGATGCCTAAAATGGATGGTTATATGACAACCAGAGAAATTCGTACTCTAAAGAACAACAAGAAGGCCAATATTCCAATCGTTGCCATGACTGCAAATGTGTTGAAGAATTAAATAATTTGCATAAAGAAGAACATTTTCTCTTTTTATCTATAAGAAATAATGTTATAATGTGCTTGGAAAACAAAAAGATAAAATGGAAAGAGGCAAATTATGAACATTGAAGAAAAGTTAGAGATTCATGACTGTCCATTATGTGACGGTGGTGCGTTATTAGAAGAAGAAGGCGGCTGTGGTTATTATGTAATGTGTTTAGAATGTGGATGCCAGTCCGTAACGATTGACTTCCATTCTGAAGAAGAGCGTCTCGAAGCAGCGAAAAAGACTGTAGATTTATGGAATGCCGGTAAGGTAATTTCATGTAATCCGGGAGAATGATATAAAGTACAATATCATAAGAACGTAAAAGGCATAAGCCGTACCGAAAAAATCCTGATAGTCTGGATACAGGCTATCAGGATTTTTTTATTTTAATTTTATTTCCAGAGGGGAAGTTGTATCTTTACCTATGGCAATCTTAATTCTTATCTATACCAAAATTGAAGTATCTCATATTTCCATCGATTTGGTGCTAACACAGGATATTTTCCAAAATAAATTTTAACAGTCTGAGATTTACCTGGTTTGATATTTACTTTGACGTTTTTCTTCTTTACTGGTTTCATATCGTCCCATGCATCATCAAAAAACAGCGTTGTTTTAAGCTGTACTTTTGTAATAGTGCGTTGGCTTTTGTTTGTAAATTTTATTTTTACATAGCATTTACCGCTGTAGCTGTCATAAATTAACCCGGCTTTTTTAGATTTTAGCTGGTCATAGGTAGGGGCTGGGCTTTTTACAGTTATTCGGATGCTTTGTTTTTTGCCGTTGATAACAGCACTTATAGTTGCTTTTCCTGGCTTTTTTGGAATTAATTTCTGACCAGATACTTTTATGATTTTTTTATTGCTGGACTTAATTTTTTTAATACTTGGTTCTTTTCCATGAACGGTTACAAAATCTCTCATGAAGTAGTGATAACCCATGAGCATTGTCCCCTTCTTTTTCTTTATAAAAGCAGTTGATTTTTTTACAGTAATATCAAGTTTTTTGACAATAGTTTTATACTGGATGGTTAGTGTTGCCTTTCCTGCTTTCATCGCCTCTATTTCAATACCGATATCCATATTTGGATGATAGTTGGCAAAATCAATATTATATTTGTCAATAACTTTTAGTACGGAAGGATTAGAAGAAGTGGCAGATACTTTTGATGCAGGGATTTTTGAAAGGTCAGGATCGCTAATTGTAGCGACAATAATGTTTGTGTGTCCTGGATAAACATTTTTTAAATCAGCAAGGCTTTTCGTATTTAACCACATATTTAAAAAGTAAGAATCATCTGTCTGAGCATGAACCTGTGTTGGAATAACGAAACTCAGGCACAGAAGTAAAAGTGGGATAAGTAGAAAGATTCGCCGGATCCGAAAGGCAAAGGATAATTGGTTCTTTAATTTCTGTTCTCTTTTTTTGTTTAACATTTTCATTTCCTCCTTTTATGAAATATTTAGATGAGAGTAAAAACTTCATTGTTGTGGTCTTATAGCAAAGAAAGATGGATTATATAAGTGTTATAACTGCCCATACTCTTATCAGAGCAAACAGAATAGCCAGTACGCCAATTCCAAAAAACAACAAACTAAGAAAATGGCTTCCTCCACCTGTTATCTCTTTCAAGGTTTCTGTCACATCTGCTGGATTTTTTGGATTATAATATCCAGGACATTCTTTTCCAATAGGATATTGATCTGTAGAAGTTCCCAGGCGGGTATGATATTCATATCGCTGCCCATTTACCGTATATTCGTAGACTGGAGTATAAGAGGTAACAGAAATCCTGCTTTCTGGGCCTTGTTCATTGGAATTGGTTTCTTCCCATTCATTTTTTTCGACTTTGATTACACGCAAAGTAGTACGTCCGGTGTAACGTTGCTGATATTCCTCATTTTTTTTCGTTGCATTGTCCCATAATTTTTTCCCAAACCAAATAAATAGCAATCCCAAAAGCAGTGGGATTACTGCTAATGTAAAAGAATAAATATAAAAATGTTCCATAATTTTCCTCCACTTTGCATCATGTACTCTGGAAATCAGTAAAAATAGTTGCCGTATGTAAATAGAGCGCTTTTAGAATACACTCTCGTTTAGATAATGCAGATTGTAAGAAGATGTATAGTTATAAATCATTTCATAGTAATTTGATAAAATAGTTCTTACACTTTTATTATATAAAAATTCACATAGAAAGATAGTGCCTTACAGTCACCATTTTGATTTAGAGTGTATTTAAATCCCCCACAAATTATAATGCACATCTTACAGAAAGCATTTTTTAAACACGATCTGGTGTTCTCTGTAAATAAATCTATAAGTTAACTTATAAATTAAATTTATGATTTGTGCCATAAATGAAGAAAATAGTGACTGTCGGATACTGGAAGAGATAAGTGCTTTTGTGATAAACTATATTTATTCAGGACTGTACGATTTTTATTCATCGCATGAGTTTGTGTTTGGATATAATAAGAGAAATAGAAAAGAATAGATACAGAAAATAATGAAAATAAATTGAAAATAGATATAGAAAAGGAATAGGTCATGGATAGGAAAAGCGTATTGGAAGTAGGAAAAGTGCTGTATCACTCGGGTCTTCCCTTTCGAGTGAGATTATTTAATATACTGGCTTCACTTGGATTCATCATCAGTCTGTGTAATGGAGTTCTTTCTTATTGGAATAATGGAGATAGGAAACTACTGTTAATAAATACAGGGATTGCCTTGCTATCTTTGTCGCTCCTTTTTTACGCATACCACAGTAAAAAATATCAAAGATGCTACTTTATAACAATCGTTGTGATTTTTATGTTTTTATTTCCAATTATGTTTTTTAAGAGTGGCGGGTATAAAGGTGGAATGCCGTCTTTTTATATTTTTGGAATTTTATTTACTATTTTTATGCTGGAAGGCTGGTTAATGTTTTTTTGTGTATGGCTGGAACTGATAATCTATATATTCACGATTGGGATTGCCTATTATTATCCAGATACGGTAATCTGGTTTCAATCGGAAAAAGAGATTGTTGTGGATGTGCTGACGGGAGTTGTTGTATCGAGTGCTTCTCTTGGCGTTGCGATGTATCTACATTTTCGAATATATAAAAAGCAGCAGGTTTTTCTTACGCAGGCAAGGGAAGAAGCGATGGAAGCAAATCGCGCCAAGAGTACATTTCTTGCAAATATGAGTCATGAGATTCGAACGCCGATTAATGTGATGCTTGGAATGAATGAGATGATTTTACGGGAGTCTGAGTCAAGGGAAGTCGTTCAGTATGCAAAGAGTGTGGAAAAGGCGGGGAATTATCTGTTATCTCTTATTAATAATATATTGGACATTACGCGAATTGAATCGAAAAAGTTAGATATAATTGAGGAAAAGTTTTCATTAAGACAACTTGTACAGGAAGTCTGCCTGATTGGAGCAAAGCAGGCAGAAGCAAAAAATCTGGAGTTTGTAGTAGATGTAGAGGAAACTCTTCCGAAATATCTGGAAGGTGATGCATTGCATATCAAACAAGTTATCCTCAATTTAATTAATAATGCGGTAAAATATACAAAAAAAGGGAAGGTTTTTCTTGAAGTTTGTCAGGAGGAAAAGCAGATTTCTTTTTCTGTGAAGGATACAGGAATCGGGATTAAAAAAGAAGATATGGAAGCGCTTTTTGATATGTTTATGAGGGCAGATATCAAACGCCACAGAAATATTGAGGGAAGTGGACTGGGTCTTACAATAGCAAAAGAACTTTGTGAACAGATGGGAGGGCATATTCAGGCAGAAAGTATCTATGGAAAAGGAAGTAACTTTACAGTATATTTTCCATTAAAAGATGCAGGAACAGAGAAAATTGGACAGTGGAAAGTTGTGGAAGGGGAACCTGTGCAAGAAAAAAGGAAGAAGTTTTTTGCATCAGAAGCACAGATTTTACTGGTAGATGACAGTGAACAAAATATTCAGGTGATTACATCACTTTTGCGAAGAACAGGGGTGCAGTTAGATACGGCAGCCAGTGGTTTTGAATGTATCGAAAAAGTTAGAAATAAAAAATACCATTTGATTTTTCTTGATTATATGATGCCGGAAATGGATGGAATTGAGACATTTCACAGATTGAAAAAAGAGGTAAATGGGCAGAGTGTTCCGGTGATTGCACTTACAGCGGATGTGTCCACGGGAATTCACCAGCATTTTCTTTCAGAAGGATTTTCTGATTATTTGTCAAAACCGGTGATGTGGGAGAAGTTGGAAGAATTGCTGTTACAATGGCTTCCAGCTGCTCTGGTCTCAATGAAGAACGGTGCGGGAGAAGACTGGAACATAACGGAAAAACAACTTTTAGATTTGAAGCAAAAATTAAAAAAATGGGATATTGAACTTTCCGAAGGGCTTCATTTATTAGGTGGAAGTATTGTGCAATACAGAAAACTTTCCGAGCTCTTTGTAGAATATTATGAGCCAAATAGAAAAAAATTAGAGGAAAGTTTTGAGACAACGAGAAAAACACAGCAGGAAATAAAAATATTGACAGGACAGATTCATACATTAAAAAGTAATGCCCGCGCGATTGGAGCAATGTCACTTTATGAATTAGCCGCTTCACTTGAAATAAGAGGGAAAATGCAGGATGAAAGCTATATAGAAAAGGCGATTCCTCTTTTGTTTTTTGAGTGGGAAAGAGCGTTAGATGGGATGTTTTTTTTCTTAGAAAATACAAAAAAATTTGTTCTGGAATCAGAAAAGAAAGAAAAAGAGAATGGGAAACAGAAGGTATACGGTGAGCTGACAGAAGAAGTAAATCAGGAGAAGTTATATGAGGAAACATATGACAGAATTTTGGAGGCAATAGGAAAATATCAAGGGAAATATGCAGAAGAACAGCTGGAGAAATTGTTGTCTTTAGAAAAGAATCCAAAGAAAAAGAAGATTTTGGGACAGGTACAAAAATCGGTGCAGAATTTGGAGTTCGAACAGGCAGAATCACTTATGAAAGGTACTTACTGGACGAATAAAGTTACGACAGAATGGGAGGACAGAAATGGGCAAAAATAGCATATTAATTGTAGATGATGATTTAATCTTATTAAAAACAGCAGAAGAAATATTGTCGAGTATTTATACGGTCAGCGTAGCGAAAAGCGGAAAACAGGCAATTACATTACTAAAAAAGGGTGTTGTGCCAGATTTGATATTGTTAGATATCGCTATGCCGGAAATGGATGGGTATACGACTCTGGAAAAAATGAAATCTATTCCGAATTGTCAGGATATTCCTGTAATATTTCTCACTGGATTTGCGGAGTCAGATTATGAAGTAAAAGGGTTAAAGGCAGGAGCAGTAGACTATATTGTAAAACCTTTTGTAAAAGAGGTCCTGCTTGCCAGAGTCGAAATGCATCTTGAAAGAAGCGCAAAAGAAACAGGAAAGTCTTTTGCAGATGCAGCAATTGAAAAAAATCGTGGAGAAATACAAAAGAAGCTGACACCAATTGAATGGAAGATTGCGCTGGCAGTTGCACAGGGAATGGAAAACCGTGAGATTGCGGAACAGATGAATTATTCCTATGGATATGTGAAAAATGTGATTGCCCGTATCTTTTCCAAGTTAGAAATTGAACGGCGCAGAGAGCTTCGAAAGCTGCTCATCGGATAATTTGACCTTGACAGAAAAACATAAAGCTGTAGAATAGTAGGGGTGTGTTATGAAAAGAAAAATTACAGAATATAGTGGAGGAATATATGAAAAAAGATTCTGCAAAAGATATAAAGATTGCTTTTTTTGACGTAGATGGAACGTTAGTTGATATGAAAAAAAAGGTAATCACCCCTGCAATGATCGAGACATTAAAACACCTGAAAGAGAATGGAATTATTTTATGTATGGCAACAGGACGCGGCCCATATCTTGTTCCATCTTTTCCAGGAATTGATTTTGATGTCTTTTTATCTTATAATGCGTCTTATTGTTATACAAAGGATGAGGTTATTTTTTCAAATCCTATCCCAAAAGAAGATGTAAAGGCAATTGTTGAGAATGCATCGGAAATCCATCGCCCGGTGTTCCTTGCCGGAGTAGAAGGCGGCGGTGCAAACGGTTGTGATAAAGATTTGGCAGATTATTTTGCCATTGCAAAGAGTAAAGTAAATGTCCTTGATAACTTTGATTTTGAAAAACTCATGGATAAAAAAGTTTACCAGATGATGGTCGGCTGTTATAAAGAAGAATATGCAGACATTTTAAGAGATGTCGACGGTGCGAGAATTACTGCATGGTGGACAAGAGCGGCAGATATTACACCGGCAAATGGAAATAAAGGTGTCGGCGTAAGAAAAATTCTTGACTATTATCATTTAGATAAAGAGAATGCAATCGCCTTTGGTGATGGAACAAACGATATTGAAATGTTAGAAGCTGTAGGCACTGGTGTTGCAATGGGCAATGCAACCGATGATGTAAAAACAGTTGCCGATGCAATCTGCGGGCATGTTGCAGAAGATGGCATTTATCATTATTGCAAAGAACAGGGATTGATTTAGGAAATAGATAAATTTAATTAGGGATTACGTTAAAGATTACGATAAGGAGAACAGATGAATATAAAATTAGTAGCCGTAGATATGGATGGAACTTTGCTTAACAGTAAAAAAGAAATGCCGGAAGAATTTATTCCGTGGGTAAAAAGTCATCCAGAGATAAAGACAGTCATTGCCAGCGGAAGACAGTACTATACATTAGAAAGAGACTTTCTTCCAATCAGAGATAACCTTGCATTTATCGCAGAAAATGGAGGACTTGTTTTCGAAAAAGGCGAGATTATTTTTAAAGATGAGATAGACAAGCAGGACGTGTTAAAATGTCTTGATATCATAGATAAAGTACCGTATGCAACACCTGTTATCTGCGGTGCGAAGTCTGCTTACATAACAAAAAAAGATGTGGATGAGGAAATCTACTATAATGTAGAAATGTACTACGAGAGAAGACAGATTGTAGAAGATTTAAGAAAAGTGGCAGACAATGATACAATCGTAAAGGTCGCTATCTATTTTAAGAAAGAAAAAGCTGAAGAATTCATGAAATATTTTGAAAATATCGGTGAGAAACTTACAGCCGTATTATCCGGAGCAAGCTGGATTGACATTGCCAACAAAACAGAAAGCAAGGGGAATGCAATCAAAGCTATATGTGAAAAGTACGGCATTGCACATACAGAAGCTATGGGATTTGGTGACTATTTAAATGATATGTCTCTGTTAGAAAGCTGCGGCGAAAGCTACTGTATGAAAAACGGACATCCTACCTTAAAAGCATTAGCAAAATATGTAACAGAGAAGACCAACGATGAAAATGGTGTAATGGAAGTGTTGAATACACTTTAATTTTGCTAAATAAACAGACGAACCTGAAAGAAGCTGCATCCCGCAGATGTATCTCTCAATTTTGTGAGAAAAGTATCTTATAAAAGTTTCTCCTTGCAAATATTGATTTTGACTCAGTTGTAAAAAACACAAAGTCGCAAAATCAATATTTGCAAGGAGAAACTTTTAACGATACTATGTTCTCACAAAATTGAGATTACATCTGTGGTATGCAGCTTCTTTCAGGTTCTGTTTCTTTAGCTTTTCAAGAAAATTAAAGGTTTTCAGGGAGAACTCGAATTTCGACTCAAGTATTGATTTATCAAAAAACTTATTGACATTTTAGTAAGTTACAACTAACATAAAATAGAAGAAGAATAAATATGTTAGTATAAATGCATAAGAAATAGGAATACCTAACGTAGACTGTTTGGGGCTAACATAAATTTATTTGAAATAGAGGAAAGAAAGTTAAGAGGAGAGTTTGAGTTTATGTTTTTGGAAATAAAACAGATTAAAAAGTCTTTTGGTGCAGGTGACAGTCGGGTTGAGGTGCTAAAAGGGATTGATTTGGAGATTGAGAGGGGAGAGTTTTGTGTTCTTCTTGGACCTTCTGGTTCTGGAAAGTCTACGTTGTTAAATATTATTGGTGGAATTGATGGAGCGGATTCAGGCAGTATTACTATTGATGGAGAGCGTATCGAAGATATGACAGAGAAGAAGCTGTCTTTATACAGAAGAAAGCATCTCGGTTATATTTTTCAGATGTATAATCTGATCCCCAATCTTACAGTGCGGGAGAATATAGAGGTGGGAGCCTATCTCAGTGATAAGCCGCTGGATGTAGATGAACTGCTCCATACGCTGGGAATCTATGAGCACCAAAGAAAGCTTCCCAATCAGCTTTCCGGTGGTCAGCAGCAAAGGACTGCCATTGGCAGAGCCATTGTAAAGAATCCGGATATTCTTCTTTGCGATGAGCCTACAGGAGCCCTGGATTATAATACCTCCAAGGAAATCCTGAAGCTGATCGAGACGGTAAACCAGAAATACGGCAACACCATCGTCATGGTAACGCATAACGATGCTATCAAAGATATGGCTGACCGGGTGGTGAAGCTTCGCGATGGGATGATCCGCAAAAATTACCTCAATGAGCATAAGATCCCGGCAGCAGAGCTTGACTGGTAAGGAGGCATATGATGAAAAATCCTTTACGCAAACGTCTGCCCAGAGAACTGAAGGGAGAACTGGGCAAGTATCTGGTTGTATTTATCCTGATGGTTGCATCCATTGGATTTGTGTCAGGCTTTCTGGTTGCAGATAACAGTATGCTTATTGCTTACAATGAAGGTTTTGAGAAGTACAACATAGAAGACGGAAACTTTCGCACAGCAGAGCAAGTCCACAAAACCCAGAGAGAAGAAATAGAGGCGCTGGGTGTGAAGCTGTATGATAATTATTATGTGGAGGAACCTCTGGATAATGGAAGCACCATGCGTTTTTTTAAAAACAGGCAGCAGGTGGACAAGGTCTGCCTGATGAAGGG
>ENA-OPDE01001106-OPDE01001106.1-human-gut-metagenome-genome-assembly--contig:-NODE-1106-length-10340-cov-3.312299_pt1 | contig 10340 bp, 6 predicted proteins | sample MGYA00241261_ERZ501502 | MGnify/ENA primary metagenome ERZ501502 (study PRJEB25962, sample SAMEA2042450) | human gut metagenome | biome: human gut; feature: human-associated habitat; material: faeces... | reverse complement strand
TGCGCGTCATTAACCAAAACCGGGCCGTTGCCGCTGCCTTTGCGAATTCCCACCACATTGCCGATGGCGTCAATGGTGACATCGGTCAAACCGTATGCTTTCATGCGGCGGGCGATCTCTTGGGCTCTTTTTTCTTCGTGGAAGGTCGGCGATGGAATTTCACAAATCTCCACTTGCTCGGCCATTGCCTGATCCGTTTGCTTTTGGGCAATATCCAAAGCTTTTTGAATCTTTGGAAGCTCTTTTAGGCTTTGCATGGCAGAGAAAACAGTTGGGTCAATGGCAGGAATGTCAGGATGAAGACTATCGGACATGATGATTCCTTGAGGAAATTGTTGATGTTGCTAATTTAGCACCATCGCTAAAAAAGAAACAGGTTGATCCTTTGTCTAAGCATCAACCTGTGTTTGATTTCTATTTTGTTCCGCAGGCGCGCTCATTGAGCTGCCACATATCAAGCGGACGGTAGGCTTCGATCCGCTTTTTCTCCGCTTCGGTTGCCTCACGCATCTTTGTGTAGTCGGTTAAAAAGTCGGTTTTATCATCGGCCCATGGGTAAAAAAGGATGGGGCCTTTCAACGTATAGACGCCCTTTTCATTCATCCACAAAGAGATGTTGTAGCCAAATGCCCTTTGAGGATCGTCAACGGCAGCCAAGAGGTTGCGTCCGCCCACGGTGCGGTACGTGGCATCTGAAAGACTTAAGGCGTATAGCGTCGGGAAAATGTCTTTGTGTGACCCAACACGTTTTTCATCAAAATGAATGTCAACGGCCTTTTTAACATCGTCTGATGCCCACACATAGAAGGGGACGGCGACGTCCTTAAAGGGGCCATCGGTCACAATGGGCTTCATGCCGAGCATCCGATGGTCGGCCGTGGCTCCAATCACCATCGCTCGATTTTTGATGGATTTAAGAGCGGAAATGGTTTGCCCCAATGCGTCGGCACTAGACTGATAAGTTTGCATAATGGTCAGAAGCGATTGAGCGTAATCGTCGTGGTTGTAATGACGATTAATCACTTCTGGCACCGTGATGGGTTTGGGAGTATAGCCTTCTGGAACATGGTAGGGCGGGTGGTTGGAGGTGGAAAGCACCACCATGAAAACGGGCTTATCGGATTTCTTTATCAAATCCTCAGCGAACTTGAAAGCATAGTGGTCGGCTACGCCCCACTCGGTTGTTGAGGATAAACCGAAGGCGTCCATCAGGTGGGTTTGATCATAGACTTCATCAACATGCTGCAGGGGCAGATACTCGTCCATGTTTTCCCAAGCTGTTGTACCGGATGTGACAAAAACGGTCCGGTAGCCCGCTTTTTTATAAACCTCAAAAGGAGTGCCGGGCAGGGGAATGTTTCGGATTGAGGAAGTGCTCACCTGAGAGACCGGACTTAGGAATAGGAGTTGAGCGACCGATTGAATGGTATGCAGATCGGCTGACGTAAAACGTTCAAAAACGTAGTCAGACTTAAAATGAGGACGAAGGGCACCCATCAAATCCACTTTGCCTGGCTCGTCATAACTCATCATGTTAAAACCCATGCTTTCCATGATGAAGAAAGCAACGTGAGGCTTGATCTGGGCCAATTGAGTGTTAACCGGTGTTGATTGAGTCAGGGAACCGATCTGAGCGGCCTGCATAAGTTTTTCACCGCGCTTGAGTGAGGCCGGTTCAAATTTCATAGAGTGTTTACGATCCTGGGCCGCGTAGTAGAGCGCCATTGGGGCATTTAAGACCAACTCATTGATTTGTTTGACAACCGAGACCTGCGCATTGTTGCGTCTTAAAGGATAGCGTGAAGTCAGAGATCCGCGAGCAAGAAATACAAAAGCAATGACGCCGACCACGATGAGCGCTGTGGCTTTAATCGCTGAAAGCGTTTCCCAAAGGGAAGACGCGCTTAACCAAACAAAAATTTTTTTCCACAACCAGAATAGAAAAACAGTCGCCGCTATCACGCCGATCGAATTAGAGATGATCGGATAATCCTGCCACACCGTGGTCATGACGGCATGTGGCTCTTCGTGCAGGAAATTGAAAACAAAGATGTCGATTGCGGTTTGAAATGTCTGGATGTAGTGGAAATTGCAGACCGAGAGCAAAATAACGGCAAAAAACGCAAAGAAGCTCCAGATCGTCAAAAACTTAATTAAAAACGTCCAGGTTGCCCTGAAGTAGAAAAGAAACAGGCTGGCCAAAAGAGGAATAATGGCCAAAATAGCGCCGCTTCTAGCATCAAAACGTAAGCCCAAATACCGCATTCTCCAAACATCATCACTTTGGATCATTTCTGCGGGGACTTCTCTGACGACAATCAGCCAGAAGTAAAGTTCTCGGATAGCCGCCATAAAAGCAATGGCAAGAGCCACCAAGACAAAACATTGACAAAGGAGCAATAAAAATCGTCCTAGAGAGGAGTCAGGACGATGTATTTTCGGGAAAAAAGCCATTTTTCAGTCATGGTTAATTGTTTTCGACATTTTAGCGAAAAGGCTTTTTGGACGAGGGAATATCAAAGCTTGGTTACAAAAAGGCGCCGTGATTTGTACGGCGCCTCTATAAGGTGTTATTCGGCGGTGTCGCCTAACATCGCGTGTGAATCTGAATAATGGATGCTCATCGGAGCATTCATCACAATATAGTTCACCATTGGAATTTTGCTGATTTTGGCTTGGGCTGCCGTAAGGGGATCCATGGAGGTGATGCTCGTTTGAGCTGAAGTCCACACCAAGCCAAAAAAACAACACAGGCAAATGAGCCAATTGATCATGTTCACATGACTCCACAATCCCGAGGTGCTGAAAATCGTCGTCAGTCGATGCCAAAGGCCTAAAAACAAACCTGTGACAAAGAGCGTCATGACGGTATCAAAGAAAATCGGGTAGGAACTTGAATAAGCCGCAAGGTTGGCAAACGGAGCGTTGAAAAAGAGATCAACTTGGGCCGCGTTAAGCGGCAATCCGGTTGCGCCTAAAACATGGATATTGGCGCAGGTGCTTGCCATCAGCCAAGCGGCGCTCAACGTTACCCAAACACCAATGATCTTTAAGCATAATCTGAAAAAGGCCGGTCCCAAGGCACCTAAAAGCGAGACAACAATACCCGGTAGCATCAGATAGTAAGCAAGCTTCGCGTCATATCGAAGTCCGACCATCCAAATATCGATGTATTCATCTTTAACCACTACTTTATCCAAAGCGGTTTGAGTGATAAAGACATCCATGTAAAGTTCGCGGAAAACAAAATTGAGTGCGCAAATCAGTAAGGCAAAAACAGCCAGACTCATGAAAAGCACGAGCACGCGCGCGAAGGGATGCTCCGGACATTGAACGGGAGCAAGAGCCTTGATCGTACGTTGTTGTTTCATTTTTTTATGCAAAATTAAATAAATAGGGAATTTGTTAAACCACTGCTTCAATAGCTTCGGATAGTTCTAGCCACCGAGCTTCAAGCGCTTCGACCTCAACGCTCAGTTCTCCTCGGCGCTTGAGTGCGGCGGCCACTTCATCCTGATCGCCTTGGGTGTAAAAGTCACTGTCGGCAAGCTTTGCATCCAAAGCTTTAAGTTCTGATGAAAGTGGTTCCAATTTCTTTTCAACTTGGGCCAATTCTTTTTGCAAAGGCTTTTTTAAGTTGGCAATGCGTTGACGCTCAAGCGCGGCCTGTTGTCTGGCTTCACGCTTGTTGGGCGAGGAGGATGTCGTTTCACTTTTAGCTTTTTCAGCAGAAAGGGAAGCTTTGCGTGTTTCCAGAACGAGCTTGGCGTAATCATCAAGATCCCCGTCAAACTCACTGACTTTACCCTCATGAACGAGCATCAGTCGTTCAGTTGTGGCGGCTAAAAGGTGTCTGTCGTGGGAAACAAGTAGGACTGAGCCCTCAAAGGAGGAAAGCGCCATCGTTAACGCTTCGCGCGTTTGCATATCCAAGTGATTGGTCGGTTCGTCAAGCACGATCAGATTTGGCTTATCCCAAGCCAAAAGGGCTAGGGCCAGACGGGCTTTTTCACCGCCCGAAAATGGCTTAACCGGTGCGTTGACCATCTCGCCGCTGAATTTAAACCGTCCAAGAAAGTCCCGCAGAACCTGTTCTCGTTCATCGGGCGCTTTGCGGCGAAGATGTTGTAGCGGGGTTTCATCGCCTCGCAATTGCTCAAGCTGATGCTGGGCAAAGTAACCGATTTGAAGCCCCTGACCGAATCGGAATTCACCCGCCATGGGGATGAGCTCCTTGCAAATTCCTTTAATCAAGGTGGATTTGCCGGCTCCATTGACACCCAATACACCGATTCGCTCACCGGCACGGATGGAAAATTTCACGTCATGCAAAATTTCCTTCTCTCCATATCCCAAGGTGACGGATTGAGCTTCAACCAAATGTTCCGGCAAGCGTTCAGGGTTTAAGAATTCAAAACGCCATTCACGGGTGGCGCGCACCGGTTCGACCGCCTTTAAGCGCTCAAGCATTTTGATGCGGGATTGCGCTTGGCGGGCTTTCGTTGCTTTATAACGGAATCGGTCAATAAAACTTTGAAGGTGGGCGCTTTCGCGCTCATAAGCTTTGGCGGCAGCGTCCTGTGCGCGAAGTCTTTCCACACGCAAAGCTTCAAAGGCGCTGTAGTTACCCGCATAGCGGCGAATCGTATTGTCTTCAATACTCCAAATGGTGTTAACGGAGCGATCCAGGAACTCACGGTCGTGGCTGATGATAACTGTTGTCGCATGCTGGCGTTTTAACCACGCTTCAAGCCAAATGACACTATCTAAGTCCAAATGGTTGGTCGGTTCGTCAAGAAGCAAAAGCTCTGCCGGACACATGAGCGCACGCGCCAAAGCCAAACGGTTTCGCCAGCCGCCCGAGAAATCCTTGACGTGATGCGTGGTCATCTCTTCGGTAAAACCCAAGCCGTGCAGGATGATTTTGGCCTGCGCCGTGATCGCGCCTTCATTGAGTTCAGCCAAGGTTGCGTGAGCGCTGGCAACACTCATATCGTCTCGCGCTTCAGACAAGGCTTTTTTGGCTGCCATCAAGGGAGCGTGGCCAGAGAGCACCCAGTCAATCGCGACCTCATCGACCGTGTCAATGTCTTGAGCAACGTGACCGATGTTTTCAAGAGCGGGTGCACTGATTTCACCTGCTTCAAGGGGAACCTCACCCAAAATCGCCGCAAGCAGACTCGATTTTCCGCAGCCGTTTTCGCCAACGAGACCAATTCTTTCGCCGGGATTGGCCAAAAGTGTGGCGTGCGAATAAAGCACTCGCACGCCTCGCATGAGACTGACGTCTTGAAGTCTAAGCATTACGGAAGTTCATCCTTTCGCAAAAGATAGACCATTGCATCTTCATTTTCGGTGGCTAACCACGTAAAGGGCACTTTGGGATAAGCAGCTTCGCAGGCGTCTTTTCCATCACCCACTTCAACCACCATGACACCGCGGTTAGTCAGGTGAGCTTTTGAATCCGTCATAAGGCGCCGTACGATATCCAGACCATCTTCACCCGCTCCCAATGCTAAAGCCGGTTCATGACGGTATTCACCGGGGAGGTTATCCATAGCCTCTTGAGTGACATAGGGGGGATTGCTGATGATCACATCGTACTGACGGTCACCCAATTCATTGAAAAGATCGCTCTTAATGAGTTCGATTCGATCCTGCATGCCGTAGCGTTCAACATTGATTTTGGCAACATCGAGTGCATCCTGGCTGATATCCACGCAGTCAACCTTCGCATTGGGGAAGACTTCGGCTGCGATAATGCCTAAGCAACCCGAGCCCGTGCATAAATCAAGTACGCGCATAACGTTTTCAGGGTTAGAAACCCAAGGCGCCAATTCGTCTTTTAAAAGTTCGGCAATGTAGGAGCGGGGAATAATCACACGTTCATCACAATAGAAGGGATGGTCAATTAACCAAGCTTCCTGCAAAAGGTAGGGTGTCGGGATTTTGTCAACGGCACGCTTTTCGATTCGTTCCAAAAGCATTTTGAGCTCCGCATTGGAAACGCGGGCGTCCCAGAAGCGATCCGAGTCTTCGAAGTTAAGCTTCAATGAACGCAACACCAAGAAGTAAGCTTCCTCGTACGTGTCGGCGCAACCATGACCGCAGAAGATATTATTAATCTCAAATTGTGTCATCGCATAGCGGATGACATCACGGATGGTTTGTAGTCGGCATTGATGAACGTCGTTATCGGTAATCATAAAAATTCTTTTAAAAATCAAGCTTCAAAACAGGGTGCTATTTTAACCCAGAACACTCGTAGAAGGGAGTGTGAAAGGTCAGAAAGGTACCCAAATCAGAAGCGTTTCTTTTCAGTTTCGGTCGGTTTTCTTTTGATCAAAATGAAACTGAGCACGATGATGAGCCACATGACGGCAATCCATAGGCAAAATCCGTTTGCAATGGTTGTCATGGAAACGTCTTTAGCCAATTGACCAATTGAAAAATTCGGAATGCCGGATCCCACGTAGGCTCCTAAATATAAGGCGGAAATAAGACCGGCTCGCTCACGTAACGTGGCATCCATGAGTAATAGTTTTAATCCGCTGCAGCAGGTGCCGCCTTGCGCGGTGCCGCAAATGAGGACAAAAACCATAAAAAGAACGGGAGACTTCATATCCAGCGTGAGGAAGACGCCTCCTGCCCCAAATAGAAATATTGTACTCATTAACAGGAGTGTTTTGCTCGGATTAAAGCGCCCACTCACTAATCCGAAAACAGCGATCGGAATAATTAAAAGCAAGTACGTGATCGCTGCGAGTAAAACGCTGCTTTCTCCAAATACGATTTGGGCAAATTGAGCGGAGAAGCCTTGAAAGAAACTGCTCACGCCCCATGTGCCTATGAAGGCGGTGATGCTCAAAATGAAGAGCCGTCTTAAGCGGGTGGGAATCGCAATTTTGGGAATAAGCACTTGGCCGATGCTTTCGGTTCCCAATCGCATGGTTTCTGTACCCAGGGCAGCTAAAACAATGCAGAAAATGAGCAAAGCTACACAGGCATCAAAAAGAAATGTCGGATTGAGGACGTTGTATTCAATGATGAGTCCCGTGAGAAGTGTTCCGAGCGATAGGCCAATGTTGGGGCCGGCTGAAGTCATGGCTGTGCCTAACCATGCTCGGGCTGGTGGCGCTGTATCTACGACCCAGGACATGCAAGCGCTGGTTGCCAGTCCGCAAGAAAGTCCCTGAAGAAAGCGCCCAATATAAAGATCGCTTGCCGATTGTCCGACAGAAAATAAGTAACAGGCAATAGCGCCGAATCCAAGCGCCGTGATGACAACAGGTTTTCTGCCTAAAAAATTAGAAAGACGGGCAAAAAGGATAAGCGTGAGAACGCAGCCGGCGAAGTAACCTACAACGCTCATGGCGACTTCTGAAGAGGATAGCTGCAGCTCACTCACCCAGTAGGCCATCATCGGGATGGCGGTTGCGGCCGTGACAAAACAAGTTATTAAACAAAAAGCGGCCACGAAAAAAGAAAAGCCACGCCTTTTAATGGCGTCGCCCTCTGGATGCGCAAGTGATTTCTTTTCAAATTCGATAGCCATGAATAATCAATGAGTTGGAGTCAAATCAACCCGATAAAAGCAAAAGCCCGATGGTTAATCATCGAGCCATTCAGTGACAGAGAATTATGTCACATTCAATTGGTATTGGAATTAGTATGAGAAGTTAATCCAATAATTGAAAATGTGAAGAAAAAACCTTTAAAAACACAATCGGCAAGTTTTTAGGCTTGCCGATTGATACTCAAAGAGCGAAACGATTAGAAGAGGTAATTGACGCGTCCGGACACAAGCCAAGTGTCAATCGTTTCACCGCCGGCGGTTCGCTCCACATCAACTTGGAAGGACATATTGTCTTTCCAGTTCAAGTAGCCACCGACACCGAACGTGGACCACGTGTCCTTGTTACCCCAAGTGACATTGACCTTATCGCTAAGATCGCTAAATTGAGCGTCTTGACCATCCGTGAACTGATGCAAAACATCAGCGCGGGCGTAAAGTTCACCGACATAATCGGAGGACTCAAACGTCTTACCGGTTCTGAGACCAACACGCCCAATGACACTGATATCGCTATCGGCATCAACCTTCATGTTGCGTTCTGTGCGGTAGTTGTAATCACCGAGGTAGGCCACTTGCAATTGCACTTGAGGCTCAATGAAGACATTGTGTTCGTCTTTAAAGTTATAGCCGTATTCAGCAGAAAGAGCAGCATACTTTTGATCAAATGAACCGCTTGTTGTGAGCGCTCCGGACTGGTTGGTCACGTCAAACTCATTATCCACTTGGCCGAAACGAGCAACAAAGTCCAGGTAGTGAGAGCCAAACGTTAAGGTGTCGTAAACAGAAGCCTCATAACGCTTAAGGTCCCCGGAACCCTTCAAGTCATTGAGGTCCGATTCTCCGTCCGTGTAGGCAAAGCTAAAGCCCAAACGATTATCGGCAGAGGTTGCCTTTTCATAGCCGACATAGACGGTGGTTAAGTCAGCGTTATAGAGATGCTCAGCGCCGGCTTCACCATATTGGACTCGGGCCCACAAACCGTCCTTTTCTTCATTTTGGAAGACGGCATTTTGCAGACGACGGTCGCGTCGGTCCATGTTGACGGCTAAATCATAGCTTGCATAACCGGCAGAGCGCATGCCAATGGAAGCGGCGGATTCTTTTGTCAAAAGACGTTTAATGTACCAATGAGTACCGTTGTAGTAGTCTGTGATATCGAAATCATCGAAAGTTTCGTAATTACCTACTAACCCTGTAATCTTATTGATTAACTCTTGGTTAGTTTCGTCAATTCTTTCATAGTCGATAATCAACTCATAATCGAATAGAGAATTGCCGTAAATATTTTGTTTGTCAGCGAAAGTAACACTGTTAGCGCCTTCTGCTGTCAAGGCAAAAGTCAATCGGTTTGTATCAGAAACTGAAGTTAGATCTTCGGGGCGATAGGGTTCAATGAAATGTTGACCAGGTTCAGACGATGATTCAATAAAGACTATGTCACTTTGAGACGGGTCATCAGAGTTCAAATCTAGTCGGAAGATACCATTGCTTCCTTTAAGATCGCCGATGCGAACATAGTCGTGATTTACCGTCATTAATTCAGGCCAAGCATCAGCGAGTCCAATTTGTTGCCAAGTCTCTCGAATGTTTTGGTCAAATAAGTTTACTATGCCACCGTTTTTTAGTCTAATCGAACTGATTCGTTTAGGGATAGTCTGCAAGGCAGTATCTCCTAGATCAGATCCGCCTTCCCACTGCTCTGACAATCCAAAATATGTCCATTGTGCTCCATTCTGGAAAGTCAAATCAAAAACATCATTAATTTTTGTTCCTTCTAACTGCAATTTGTCCCATATTTTTTTTGCCATCTGATGCAACTCATTGTCTTCAGGAAAAAAAATCATTGCGAAATTAAGCAATGTGTATACAGCTTCAAATCCATTTTTCCCTGAATAGGTTGTACCACCATAATTTACTTCAGCATTCATTACACTTTGGTCATCTCCAAACCAATATGAAGTATCTCCTGAGAATGTTCCTTGAACTACAGAATTTTTGGTCCCCATTCCATAATAAATAAAGTCTATCGAGCCAACGATTTGATTATTTAAAGAGTTGAGATAAACCTTTCCTCCATTTTTGGCTGAGATTGCATCTGGTTTTAATGCGATAGTCTGAATTTTTGTAGTTGTGCCGACAGAGCCAAGATTAATTTCTGCAAATTCTCTTGCATAAACACCATTGGCACCAACTGTTTTACTAGTATCTTCAGAAAAAGGATGAGTGATGTTGATAGCGACATCACCCAAAAGGTCAATTTTTGAAATTTTTGGGTCTTCACTTTCAGATCCTGAAATACCGACAGCAAATAATGCATTACTGCCCGAATCATCATCTTGCTGGTCTGGCATATATGCATGTAGGTTTATTTGGGTACTTCCATTAACTTTTAGGTTGCATCCGTCATTAACTGAAACTGTATAACGGTCATTAGCTATGGGAGGCGCTAATTCAATATCAATGTTTTCATACTCTGTCGGTATTGTGCTGTCTTTGTTTATATTTAAGACTCTGTTAATATCTTCTTCGTAATTGCTTATACCAGGGTTATATATGAAATCATCCGCGGCATACGTAGAATTGATCGCTAAAATCAAAGATGATGCAATTAAACTCTTCTTAATTTGTTTAGATAAAGCGATTTTCTGGGGGGGGGCATATCGCATAATTATTCCTCTCTATAACTGAAAAAATTGAGTCTTGAAATTTTCTCAAAACAGAAAATGACGATCAAGAAAATTGATATTTAGTATTAACCCTTAAT
>ENA-OPDE01001104-OPDE01001104.1-human-gut-metagenome-genome-assembly--contig:-NODE-1104-length-10353-cov-2.431152_pt1 | contig 10353 bp, 8 predicted proteins | sample MGYA00241261_ERZ501502 | MGnify/ENA primary metagenome ERZ501502 (study PRJEB25962, sample SAMEA2042450) | human gut metagenome | biome: human gut; feature: human-associated habitat; material: faeces... | reverse complement strand
ACTCTTGGAAAATGGTTTTCCCAGATATCAGCGGAGCCGCTGATCGCCATCGGGATGATCGGACAGTTTGCCTTTGCGGCAATTTTGAAGCTTCCCTCATGGAATGGAAGCATGTCCAGCTCATCTTTATTTCTGTTTCGGGTTCCTTCCGGGAAAATACAGATGGAAATTCCGGATTTTACTTTGTCTACTGCGGTCAGGATCGTTTTGAGTCCCTGTTTGATGTCTTTCCTGTCAAGGAAGAGACAGTGGAGATAACGCATCCATGTGGAAAGAAGAGGAATTTTCTCCATCTCTTTTTTGGCAATGTAGCCTGTACGGATCGGACAGCGGGAGTAAGTAAGAAGTATGTCGAAGTAGCTTCTGTGGTTGCCGATATAAAGTACAGGTGTGTCCTTTGGCACATTTTCTTCTCCGATCACAGTAATCTTTGCACCGGTGATCTTAAGGATAAATCGGAATACTGCCTGGATGATCCTAAGGGAGCTGATATCCTTCTTTTCAGGAGAAAATCTGCCGATGATCCATTCGACCAGCAGGATGGGGATGGACAGGATCAGGTATCCGATCACAACAATACAGACGAGGATAAATCGTATCATTCGTTAATTCCTTTCCGGGCATTATATAATGCTGATGCCCATATATAAGTATAGAAGTTATTATAAGGAATTATGAGATATCCTGCAAGAAATAAATCATAGTATAACGATTTTTTGGCGTTAAATAAATCATTCCGGACGGGATTCTTTCCTGCAGAAAAGCAGTTACTGTCAGATATATAGCATAGAGTATGGTAATAACAGGGCTGTATCCGGCATAGAATATTTAGCGAAGAATGAGCAGGGGTGCATTATGGGCAAAAGGACAGGAGGACTGCTCTGTGTGTTGCTGTTGGCTCTTTTGCCGGCGGGCTGTCAGTTTATCAGGATTGAGGAGGGCGAACGTACACCTCTGGAATATACGATCGTAAAGCAGGAGGAAATTCCGGAAGAGATTTCAGAACTGATGGAACAGAAGAAAAAGAAAGTATTTCAGATGACCTATCAGGTGGGAGATATAAGGTATCTGATGAAGGGATATGGAGAGCAGCTTACAGGAGGGTACAGTATTCAGGTGGAGGAGGTTTCCGAATCAGAGAACGCAGTATTCTGCAAGACAAGGCTGATAGGTCCGGAGAAAGCGGATGCAGGCAGTGAACCGTCTTATCCCTGTATTGTCCTGAAAATCAGAGAAACAGAGAAACCGATAGAATTTTTGGGTTTTATCATAAAGTAAACAGAGAAAGGAAGGAAGCAGGTTGGAATTAAAAAAAGAAAGTATTCAGATGCTGCGGATCAAAAATAAAGCGGCAGCGCAGGCGACTTTTGACGAGGACTATAATGTGCCCGATGTGAAACCGGATATCGGGAGACTGGTGCAGAGCAAAGCGGATGTTTCCATGGAGGAAGTGAGGCTGAGTGAAGGAAGAGCGCTTCTTAAAGGGACATTAAATGCAGATTTGCTTTATGTGGGGGAAAAAGAGGGCAGGATTTACAGCCTTTCTGCGAAGCTTCCGCTGGATGAGATGATTAATCTGGAGGGAATCGAAGGGGGAGATAAGCTGTGTCTGAAATGGGAGATTGAGGATCTCAGTGTTCATATGATCCATTCCAGAAAACTGAATATTAAAGCAATTGTAACTTTTTATGCAGTGGTAGATGAACTGGCAGTCGTTGAACTTCCGGTTTCTGCAGAGGATCAGGAAGTCTCTGTGAAAACGGAGAAAGTCCGGCTTATGAGTCTTCGTGTACATAAAAAAGATACTCTGCGCATTAAGGATGATATTACTCTTGCGTCAAACAGACCGAATGTAGAAAACCTTCTGTGGTATATGGCTGAACCGAGGAATCTGGACCTGCGGCCGGGAGAGAACAAACTCCGGGTGAAAGGAGAGCTTGCAGTTTTTCTTCTGTATACAGGGTATGAAGAGGAGAATCCACCTCAGTGGCTGGAGTATACCATGCCTTTTTCCAATGAGATGGAATGCAGTGGCTGTATGGAAGATCTGATCCCACATATTGAGGTGTCTCTTCTTCATCAGGGGATAGAGGTAAAGCCTGATCCGGATGGTGAAGAACGTATCCTGCAGGTGGATGTGGTACTGGAATTAAATATGAAAATGTACAGGGAAGAGGAGCATGAACTTCTTCTTGATGCATACAGCCCACACAAAGAATGTGTTCTTCATCGGAAAAAGGAAATGTTGGAAAGTCTTCTGGTACGAAATTTTTCCAGGTGTCGTCTGACAGACCGGATAGAAGTTAAGGAGAGTCAGGGAAAAGTTTTGCAGCTTTGCCACAGCAGCGGTAAGGTAAAAGTAGATAAGACCAGGATTACGGATAAGGGAATTGTGGCAGAAGGAATTGTGGCACTCAAGATCCTGTATATTATTGGAAATGATGAAATGCCGTTTTATTCTATGGATGCCATGCTTCCGTTTACCCATCTGATCGAGGCAGAAGAGATCGGGAAGGATTGCACATATTTACTTCAGGCTGACCTTGAACAGCTTTCCACTGCAATGGCAGATGGGGATGAGATTGAAGTCAAGGCGGCGGTGGGACTGAATGTGCTTGTGTTCAGACAGTGGGAAGAGCAGCTTATTGAATCTGTGGAAGAACAGCCGCTGGATCGTAAGAAACTGGAAAGTATGCCGGGAATTACGGTCTATATTGTAAAGGCCGGAGATACCCTGTGGGATATTGCAAAGAAATTTTATACAACTGTGGATGAGATTTCGGGTGTGAACAGTCTTACGGAAAAAGAGGTAAAGCCGGGGCAGTCGTTAATTCTTGTCAGGCAGGGATGATAATGAAAAAAATTTCCGGAAAAAATGAAAACTCCTATATTGAAAACTAAAAAAAAATGATTTAAAATATGCGCAAAGAGTTTTATTGTATACAAAGTACAAATATAATTGCGAAAGTACAGTTATATACGGATGATATTGTTGGAAACGGAGGATTTTATGCGTTTACGTGCATTGGCGAAGATAAATCTGGGACTGGATATTCTCAGAAAGAGAGAGGATGGCTATCATGAAGTCCGGATGATCATGCAGACGATACAGATGTATGATGTTCTGGAGATGAAGAGGGTGAGGAAGCCGGGGATTTCCCTGTCTGTCAATTATTCCTATATTCCGAATGATGAACGAAATCTGGTGTATAAGGCGGCGAAGCTTCTGATGGATGAATTTCAGGTTAAGGGTGGTGTGGATATCCATCTTGAGAAATTTATTCCTGTGGCAGCAGGTATGGCAGGCGGAAGCTCGGATGCGGCAGCTGCACTGGTGGGGATCAACCGGCTTTTTAAACTGGGACTGAGCCAGAAGGAGCTGATGGATCGTGCTGTGAATATCGGGGCAGATGTTCCGTACTGTGTGATGAGAGGAACTGCCCTGGCAGAGGGGATCGGGGAGAAACTGACCAGGATCACTCAGGTGCCGGACTGTTTTGTACTGATCGGTAAGCCCGGAATCAATGTTTCCACCAAAGCTGCCTATGAGAGCCTTCAGCTGGATAAGATTTCTTCTCATCCGGATATTGACGGGATGATAGGAGATATAGAATGTGGAGATCTTCTGGCAATGACACAGAAGATGGGAAATGTTTTTGAGCCAGGAATTATAGAGAAATATCCTGTAATTGGCGAAATCAAAGCACTGATGGAGAGTCATGGTGCGTTAAAGGCGATGATGAGTGGAAGTGGTCCTACAGTGTTCGGAATCTTTGATAATCGTGAGAAGATGGAGGCGGCAGCAGAGGTTCTCAGAGAGAGCCGGCTGGCGAAGACGGTTTTTGCCACAGAAGTAATGAAAGCAGGAGGGAATACAAATGACAAGTGATTTTTCAGTAAATATGAATGAATATCTTCCATTAAGGGATGTGGTTTTTAATACGCTGCGTCAGGCAATCCTGAAGGGCGAACTGAAACCTGGTGAGAGACTGATGGAGATTGCGCTGGCAGAGAGACTTGGCGTGAGCAGAACTCCTATCAGAGAGGCAATGCGTAAGCTGGAGCAGGAAGGTCTGGTAGTGATGATCCCGAGACGTGGTGCCCAGGTTGCCAATATCACAGAGAAGGATCTGAATGATGTTCTGGAGGTTCGTATTGCTCTTGAGAATGTAGCTATTGAGAAAGCATGTGCCCGTATGACTGAAGAAGAAATGAGGAGACTCTGGCTTGCTGCCAAGGAGTTTGAACATACGATCGCAGAGGGAAATCTTGTTAAGCTTGCGGAGGCTGACGTTGCATTCCATGAGGTTATTTATCAGGCTTCTGATAATAAGAGGCTGATCCAGGTACTCAACAATATGCGTGAGCAGATTTATCGTTATCGTGTAGAATATCTGAAAGAAGGTGAAACACGAGATGTTCTGGTGAAGGAACATGAGGAACTGACAAAGGCGATCAGAGAGCGCGACGTGGAACGCGCGAAACAGCTTTCTTTCCAGCATATCGAGAATCAGAGAATGGCTATCATGCGTTCTATTGAGGCTGAGGATGCAGAACGTGAACGTGCAGAGAAAGAGAAATCCAGGGGACACAGATAAGAATGGTATAATATCTGAATATCGGGAAATTCTAAGAGAGGCAGGATGCCTCTCTTTTTTTGCGCATCCATGTGTGTATAAGTGAGTTTAGGAATATTGCCGACTGGCAACAGATCTGTCTGGTACATCGAAAACGATGTACCGGTATGAAACGAGGTGGGAAATTATTGAAGAAGCTGGAAGAATCCCGGAAAGTATCTGCAAATCTGAGGGAGAATGAGAAATATCTGCGAAGCAGGCTGGAAAATTGCAGTGATATTCTGATCCGTCCCATGCGGCTGGGAGATAAACATAAGGTGGACTGCCTTATGGTCTATATAGAAGTTGCGGTTTCCAACATGATGCTGGATGATTCTGCTCTTGGAAAGATGATCAATCATTTCTGGGAGATTTCGCCGGAGGATATTCAGGAATTTGTCAGGCATAACAGTCTTGGAATCGCAGATGTAAAGAAACTGGAGAATCTTGACGAGTCCATAGATGCCATGCTTGCAGGGAATGCAGTGTTTTTCATAGATGGATATGACAAGGCGATGAAAATCTCCAGCAAAGGTTATCCATCCACAGGTGTGATGGAGGCAGAATCGGAAAAGGTGCTGCGGGGTTCCAGGGAAGGATTTTCGGACAGTGTGAAAAGTAACAGTGCATTGATAAGAAAAAGGCTTCGTGATACCAGACTCAAGGTGGAAGAATATAAAATCGGTGTGCGCTCTCATACCTTAACGCAGGTGTTATACATGGATGACCTGGTACATGAGGGACTTCTGGAGGAAGTGAAGGAACGGCTGGAAGAATTTCAGATTGACGGAATCCTTGACAGCGGTATGCTTGAACAGCTGACAGAAGATGTGTGGTATTCTCCTTTTCCTCAGTATCAGACAACGGAACGTCCGGATCGTGCTGTGCAGGAAATCCTGAAAGGTAAGGTTGTGATTCTGTGTGATAATTCTCCGGAAGCATTGATCCTTCCGGGAAATTTTAGCAGTTTCATGGAGAGCAGCGAGGACTGGTATCACAGGTTCGAGATGGCTTCCTTTCTCAGAATACTGCGATATCTGGCTGTGATCATGGCGACTGTTCTGCCGGGACTTTACCTGGCAGTGATACGTTTCCATACACAGATTCTGCCATCTGCACTGATACTGTCTTTTGCGGAGGCGAGGGAAGGAGTGCCCTTTTCCAGTGTGGTGGAACTGATTTTTCTGGAACTGGCTTTTGAACTGATTCGGGAGGCTGGGGTGAGAGTTCCGGGATCTCTGGGAAATGCTATTGGCATTGTTGGCGGACTGGTGATCGGACAGGCAGCGGTAGAGGCAAATCTTGTGAGTCCGATCGTGGTGATGATCGTGGCGTTGACTGCGCTTGGCTCTATGACTGTTCCAAATGAAGAGTTTGCAGCAGCATTTCGGCTGGTGAAGTATGGGTTTCTGATCCTGGGAGGTTATCTGGGAATTTACGGAATCGTGCTGGGAGTATATCTGGTTATAGGGCACCTGGCAGGCCTGATAAGTTTTGGTATTCCTTACCTGGTTCCTTTTATAAAGAAAGAACAGAAGGGCAGCAGAGGAGAAGGGGTTCTGAGAGTTCCGCTGCGCAAGAGGGTATTACGACCGCTTTATGCAAGAGAGGAGCAGAAGATCCGTTTGAAGAGAAAGGAGTCCGGTTCATGAGATTTGCAGAGAATAACAGAATTTCCCACAGGCAGCTGTACAGGCAGATGATACTGGCATTACTGGCACCATTTATGCTCTGCGTTTTCGGAAAGGGTGGAATGAACGGAATCAGTGCAGTGGCGGGAATGATTTTTGCGCTGATATTGCTTGGGTTTTATGTAATCTGGCTGATACGGCTGACACCTTCATTTGAAGATCCGGTAAAGTCTGCAGGTGCTTTTGCGGGAAGGCTGATCGGGATTTTTTTCCTGATCTATGTGTTGATGGCGGGAGGATATCTGCTGGCACTTCTCAGGAGGCTGGTTCCTGCAAAGCTGATCACAGGAGTATCCGGCCGATGGATTGCATTCTGGGCGGTTCTGGTATGTTCTGTCGGAACCTGCAAAGGTGTACAGAGAAGAGGAAGAATGGCGGAAGTATCAGGTGGCCTGCTTCTTGGCGGGATTATGATAATGATGATACTTTGTGTGCCACAGGCAAAAACGGAATATCTCATGGAAGAAATCCGGTGGGAGGAGCTTACAGTGAGAAATGTCAGTCAGTCTTTTTATGGAACTCTGTGTGCTTTTTCGCCGGTTGCATTGCTGCCATTTCTGTTGGGAAATGTGGAGAAATACGGAAGTGCAGGAAAGACGGTGGCAGGAGGAATCCTGACACTTGGCGGGATTCTTATTGGAATGGAGCTTCTGCTTCCGGCAGTTCTGGGATATGACAGGGTAGCGGCGGAAAGTTATCCGGTCCTGCCTCTGCTGGCAGGCGCAGATCTTCCGGGAAATGTACTGGCCAGATTTGACATCCTGTGGATGGGATTTCTGCTTTACAGCCTGCTTTTTGCAATAGGGAGTCTGCTGTATTATGGAAATCAGATTATCGGGAAATTTCATCCTGGTAGGGGGAGGTTCTGGCTTCCGGCACTGGTTTTCTTGATTTCGCTTCTGGAAGAAGAGGGAAAAGGAATACTGGATTATTTTGGATGGTGTCTGGCGCATATTTTCGTCCCGGGAATTCTCATCTGTCAGTTTTATATGTTTATCAGAGGAAAGGGACACCGCAGGAAGCAGAGGAAAAGGGCAGTCGGTGTGGTGACCGGGATTTTGTCAGTCAGTCTTTTTATGAGCGGATGTGGTGCGGCTGTGGAACCGGAGAAGAGAATGTATCCTATGGCACTTGGCGTGGATGCCTCAGAAGAAGGAATCTGTCTTACCTATGGGATGCCGGATCTTTCTGAGAGTACGGGGCAGGGAAAAGAGGAAGAAGATGGCGGTTCCCGGGTTCTGCAGATCAGTGGTGCTGATTTCACCCGGATTGAAAAAATGTATGATCAGTCACAGGAAAAACTTCTTGATATGGGGCATCTGCAGGTTCTGGTCATGGGGAGGACACTGGTGGAGGACGGAAGATGGAGAATGGTGCTGGATTATCTGAAACAGGAGATTCCGAAAATCAGGCTTATTGAGCCGGAAGGAACTTATCTGCTTTGGCTGGATTGCAGAGAACTGGGGTTATCAGTAGAAGAACTGGAACATCTGGTCGTTGATAAGGCAAATCTCTGGCTGGATCCGGGATTTATTTTTGGGGCAGTAGGAGAAGGATTTGAACGAATCAATATCGCATGTCCGCGTCAGACGTTAAAGCAGGCGATGGATCAGCTTAGAGATGCTTTGAATGCAGAGGCATTCTTGAACTAGGGATTTGTAAAGAATGGTAGATAAGACAGGAGGAAAATCGTGATGGCAGAAGAATTACAGACATACTTATTGGAACATTTTCAATGGCTGCACAGACATCCGGAACTTGCATTAAAGGAGTATGAGACAACCAACTATGTAAAAAATGTATTAAAACAGACAGAAGGTGTGGAGCTTTTGAATCTGGGACTTGATACAGGAGCGCTTGCAAAGATCGAGGGAAAAGAGCCAGGGGGTGTTGTTGCAATCAGAGCGGATATTGATGCGCTGCCGATCCTGGAAGAGAGTGGACTTTCTTACAGTTCAGAAAATGATGGTTGTATGCATGCTTGTGGACATGATTTCCACACGACAGCACTTCTTGGAGTGGCAAAACTTCTTGGAGGAGAGAGAGAGCATATAAAGGGTACCGTCATTTTATTGTTCCAACCTGCCGAAGAAGCAGAACATGGTGGTGAAAAAGTTGTAAATACCGGAATGTTTGAAAAATATAAGATTGAAAAAATCTTTGGACTTCACACAAAACAAAACATGCCAGTCGGAACGATTGCAATTGCACCAGGTCCATTTTCAGCGGCAGTAGACCGGTTCTTATATACGGTAAAAGGAATGGGATGCCACGGAAGCGCCCCGCAGACGGGTCTGGATCCGATCCCGGCAGCAGCAAGACTGGTAGGAAGTCTTCAGGAAATTGTAAGCCGAAGAATCAGTCCGACGGAGACGGCAGTTATCAGCGTGACTCGTTTTACATCAGGTACAAGCTGGAACATTATCCCAGAGACCGCCAGGCTAGAAGGAACCGTTCGCACATTTAATCCAAAAGTGCGTGAGCAGATTGTGGAACTGATGCAGGCACAGGCTGAAGGTCTGGAGCGGGAAGGTTATCAGGTGGAATTTACATGGATCCCGGGCTGTCCGGCAACGAACAATGATGCAGAACTGGCAGAACTTGTGCGAAAAGAAGCAGTGGAAGAAGGATTCCATGTAACCTTGCAGCATCCGGAGATGGGAGGAGAAGATTTTTCCTGTTATCAGGAGTTGGTTCCGGGAGCATTTTTTCATGTGGGGACCGGGGGAAAATATCCGGCGCATAATTCTAAATTCACAGTAGATCCGGCAGCACTTTTGGGAGCTTCCAAACTGATGAGTGAGATTGTGAAGAAAGCGCTTAAAGCTTCATAGACATTGCAGCTATGAAGCTTTGTTTTTTGGCAGAGCAGTAAAAAGCACATAGATGATATTAGGGGCATGCCTTGTAATGAGTATAGAAAATGTGCTATACTCGGAAGAGTAACAATTACAGTTATCAGATGGACGAGAACTGCGATGAGTACAATGGCGGGGAATTCCTTCGTCGGATGTGCTCTTTACTAGTTTTGAATTGGAGCATAGAATGAAAGATATTATTTTTAAGAGAACGGAGCTGGAAGACAAGGAAATCATGACAAAGTATTTCGATGAGCATCCGAGCAGAAGTTGTGAACGTACATTTGTCAATGTGTTTTTATGGTCCAGGCAGTACCCGGTAAAATGGGCGATTGTTGAAGGAGCCATGGTGTTCAAAAGTGAAGATGAGGGACATGTTGCGTATGCATTTCCGGCAGGGACAGATGAACATGTGAAGCGTGCATTGGATAAGATGAAAACATATAGTGAGGAGCGAGGTTATCCGTTCCGTATGTATAATGTGACATCGGATGATTTTGCACGACTGGAAAGCTGGTATCCGGGAAGATTCGAGATTGAGTATGACCGGGATGAAGCGGATTATGTCTATGAAAGCGAGAAGTTAGCGACTTTGTCTGGAAAGAAGATGCATGGAAAGAAGAACCATGTGAATCGATTCCGAAAAGAATTTGAAGGACGCTGGAGCTACGAATCCATGAAAAAAGAGAATCTGGAGGAATGTTTTCAGATGGCTTTGAAGTGGAGAAAAGAGAATGGCTGCCATAGCCCCGATTCTTGCAATGAATCCCAAGGTAATGCTGATGGATGAACCATCAACAGCATTAGATCCAAAGAACCGGAGACGGCTGATAAGGATCCTGCAAAAGCTTCCGACAACAAAGATCATTGCAACCCATGACCTGGATCTGGTGCTTGAAACCTGTGACCGGGTATTGGTTTTAAATCAAGGGAAATTGGTAGCGGATGGATCTGTGCGGGACATTTTATGGAACCGGAAACTCTTGGAAAAATACAATTTAGAGTTGCCGTTTTGCTTGGCAGGAGTTCCTGAACGTTTTCAATAAATATGGAATTATGGATAGAGTGTGATATAATACTTACTAACCTAAAATATTTCAGATTAATTTTGGGAATAGGATGGTGTACAGTTATGAGCCAATTACAGAAATTTATGCAGATGTTAACTGGAAGCTTTGATAATAGAGA
>ENA-OPDE01001095-OPDE01001095.1-human-gut-metagenome-genome-assembly--contig:-NODE-1095-length-10376-cov-2.371960_pt1 | contig 10376 bp, 8 predicted proteins | sample MGYA00241261_ERZ501502 | MGnify/ENA primary metagenome ERZ501502 (study PRJEB25962, sample SAMEA2042450) | human gut metagenome | biome: human gut; feature: human-associated habitat; material: faeces... | reverse complement strand
AAGGAAGCACCCATATTCGGAGGAGTGGCCCTGTCAGGCGACCTTGTAGGTGTCATTATGAAATCCCTCAATTCGGATTATTCGCAAATGGAAGTGGCCGCACATTTGAATTTCAAGGAGAAATATTTTCCGGTTTTTGAATTGGGATATGGGGAAAGTAACTGCGAGGGTGAGGAAACAGGCAATACTTACAAAACCAAGGCACCTTATTTACGCATCGGTATGGACTACAACTTTACTAAAAAGTGGTACACTGGCAACCGGTTGTATTTAGGCTTACGTTATGCTTTCACGTCTTTCAAATACGATATAAGCTCCCCGGGATTCGCCGATCCGGTGTGGGGAAACGAAGTCCCGTTCGTGTTCAACGGGCTTTCGGCCAAATCCCATTGGGGAGAAATCGTGTTCGGCATAGAAACACGGATATGGAAAATTTTCCACTTAGGATGGAACGTACGCTATAAAATCCGCATGAGCCACAGCGAGGCCCCGCAAGGTTCTCCATGGTATGTGCCTGGTTTCGGCAAATACGGCAATTCATGTATCGGTGGAACATTCAATATCATATTCGACATTTAAACCCTGGCAAAAACATGCAAACATGTACATCACAGAAGCTATACTAATAGGATTGGCACTCGCCATGGATTGCTTTGCCGTAAGCATCACTTCAGGTGCTATTGTCAAGCACATCGTCTTGCGCCCAATGTTGGCCATGATCCTTTCGTTCGGCCTCTTTCAGGGTGCAATGGTATTGGCCGGTTGGTATGTCAGCACACTCTTCAGCCGTTTTCTGGCTCCCATAGACCATTGGATTGCTTTCGGATTGCTCTCTGCCGTCGGTATCCAGATGGTTCGGGAAGGCTTCGGGAAAAAAGAGGAAACCAAGTTCGACCCGCTAAGCTATAAAGTCATCCTTACACTGGCCGTAGCCACAAGCATAGATGCCATGGCCGTAGGAGTTTCCATGGCTTTTATGCCAATAGGTAGCAGTTGGGACACCATCGCAATGCCAACCGTCCTCATTGCCGCCATTTCGTCTGCCCTTACCATAGCCGGATTGGGAACAGGCATATTCATCGGACGCAAGATACCATGCTCCATGGCACCCGCCGGAGGTCTTATCCTGATAGGTATCGGTATTAAAATCATTGTAGAACATTTAGGTTTATGCTCATGAACGATAAAAGAAAAAAACTACGTTGGCAACTGCCATTTCTCATCCTGTTGGTTATCGGCACGATATATGCCATACGCAGCCCACACTCCAATATTCCTTTCCAACGGGAAGAAGGAGCAGTTTTCGGCACGTTTTACCACGTAACCTACCAATGCGATTCCAGTCTGCAAAAGGAAATTGAAGCCGAATTACGAAAAGTGGATGTTTCCCTCTCTCCTTTTAATAAAGAATCGGTCATCAGCCGAATCAACCGGAATGAGGAGGTTACCCCGGACAGCATGTTCGTCCACGTATTCCAACTGGCCAAAACCATCAGCAAACATACCGACGGTGCATTCGACATCACCGTCGCCCCGCTAGTCAATGCCTGGGGATTCGGCTTCAAAAACGGGCAGAATCTCACTCCGTCACAAATCGACAGTATCCTTTCGTTCGTCGGATTTGAAAAAGTGGCTTTGGAAAACGGAAAGGTCGTGAAACAGGATTCTCGGGTAATACTGGATTGCAGTGCCATTGCCAAAGGATACGGCAGTGATGCGGTAGCCCGCCTGTTCGACCGTAAAGGCATCCGGAACTACATGATTGAAATCGGAGGGGAAATCGTGGTGAAAGGACTCAGTCCCAAAGAGCAAAAATGGAAAGTGGGCATCAATAAGCCCATAGACGATTCATTGAATGTCAACAATGAAATCCAAACCATACTGAACGTCACGGACCTCGGTATCGCGACTTCGGGAAATTACCGTAACTTCTATTACAAAAATGGAAAAAAGTATGCACATACCATAGACCCGCACACAGGTTATCCTGTGCAGCACTCCATCCTGTCGTCCACCGTAGTGGCCAAAGACTGCGCCACCGCCGACGCATACGCTACGGCATTTATGGTCATGGGATTGGAACAGGCTAAAAAGATATTGCAGTCCACTCCCGACATACAAGCTTACCTTATCTATGCGGACGAGAAAGGGAAGAACCAAGTGTACACAACTCCGGCCCTCCAAACGATGATGGCCCGATAAAACAGACATATATGGAAAACTTTACATTGGACACTTTGACCGCCCTGCCATTGTTTCAAGGCATCGGAAAAAGTGAATTGGCACAATTTTCCACGTCTGTCCCTCACCGGATCGTCCAATATGCCGAAGGAGAGAACCTGGCAGAACAGGACCACCCCTGCCGACAGTTGATACTGGCTTTCCGGGGCACCATCGAAATGCGTACCCGGTCGGACAACAACCGCTTCGCATTCTACGAACGGCTACAATCGCCAGTAGCCCTGCAACCGGAAGCCCTGTACGGCATTACTCCACACTACACGCATACTTATACAGCACAGACAGACATACGCGCCCTGATCATTCCCAAAGACGGAGTGACCTTGTTATTCAGTCGTTTCGAGGTATTCCGGCTTAACATGATCAACCTCTTGTCCTCCTATATTTACCGTCAGGGAAGATGGCTGTGGCATAACCTTTCAGGGAATACGGAGAAACGTATCGTCAATTTCATTCACTCCCGCAGCGTATACCCTGCCGGGGAAAAAATTTTGGAAATCAGCATGGAAGACCTCGGATTACAAATCAATGAGCCACGCATGAATGTGTCACGTGCCCTGAACCGTTTACAGAAAGAAAACTTAGTCTTATTAAAAAGAAGGAAAATTATCATACCAGCCTTGGAGAAATTGATCCAGGCCTTCTAAAAATACAAGTATCGACATGGACATCATACAAGAAAACAAAACCGAAGAAAGGAAAAATCCGTTTTTCAGCTCTTCCTATGGAACGCCTCACGACACGGCACCTTTCAACCAAATACACCTCGAAGATTTCGAACCGGCTTTCATGGAAGGCATACGGCAAGATGACGAACTGACGGACACCATCATCCAAAATCCGGAACCTCCCACGTTCGACAATACCATATCATTCAGCGTTCCCGACAACCTGCTGAGCCGGGTGAGCAATGTGTTCTTCAACCTGCTGAGCGCGGAAACCAACGACGAGATGGACAATCTGGCGCAGAAAATGTCACCGATATTGACGGAACATGCCAACAACATCCTGCTGAACGAGAAACTGTTCGCCCGGGTAAAGGCAGTGTATGAAAACCACCGTGAATTGACGCCTGAAGAACAAATGCTTTTAGACAAGAGTTACGACGGCTTCATACGCAACGGGGCTAACCTTACGGCCGAGGACAAAGAAAAGTTCCGCGCACTCAGCAAGGAACTGAGCCAGTTGACTTTGCAATTCTCACAGAACAACCTGAAGGAGACCAATAAATTCCAACTCCACCTGACTGACGAAAAGGATTTGGCCGGCCTTCCGGAATCTGCTGTCGAAGCTGCCGCATTGGCAGCCAAGGAAAAGGATTTGGAGGGATGGGTCTTCACCCTGCACGCCCCGAGCTATAACCCATTCATGACCTATGCTGACAACCGGGAACTCCGCCGGAAAATGTATATGGCACGGAATACCCTCTGCACGCACGACAATGAATATAACAACCTTGAAATCGTCAAGCGTATTGTCAACCTGCGACGCGAACGGGCGCAACTGTTGGGCTACCCCACATACGCAGACTTCGTATTAAAGAAACGTATGGCTGAAAACAGCCAGAATGTCTACCAACTGTTAAACGACTTGTTGGAAGCTTACCTGCCCACGGCACGGGAAGAGGTAAAAGAAGTGGAAAGAAAGGCACGTGAAAAAGAAGGAGAAGACTTCGTGCTGCAACCTTGGGATTTCGGTTATTATGCCCATAAACTGCAATTAGAGAAGTACAATCTGGATGCGGAAATGCTACGCCCGTACTTCGAACTGTCACGCGTCAAACAAGGTATCTTCGGACTGGCTTCCCGCCGGCACGGCATCACATTCAAGGAAAATGCCGACATTCCGGTATACCATCCGGACGTGACGGCATACGAAGTGTTCGACAAAGACGGAACTTTCCTGGCCGTATTGTACACGGATTTCCATCCCCGGAAAGGTAAACAGAGCGGTGCCTGGATGACCTCCTACAAAGACCAATGGATAGATGAAGACGGCACCAACCATCGTCCCCATGTGTCCGTCACCATGAACCTGACCAAACCGACAGAGAGCAAACCGGCCTTACTCACTTTAGGAGAAGTAGAAACATTCCTGCATGAATTCGGACATGCCTTACACGGCATATTCGCCAATACGCGCTTCGAAAGTCTCAGCGGTACGAGTGTCTATTGGGATTTTGTGGAACTTCCGTCACAAATTATGGAAAATTTTGCCGTAGAACGCGATTTTTTAAATACCTTTGCCCAACACTACCTGACGGGTGAACCGCTTCCGGAAGAACTTATCGACCGGATTATCAAAAGCCGCAATTTCAACACGGCTTACGCTTGTATCCGACAGGTCAGTTTCGCTCTGTTGGACATGGCTTATTACACGCAGGACAAACCTTTCGAGGAAGACGTGCTTTCGTTTGAAAAACGCGCGTGGGAAGCGGCACAGTTGTTGCCGCAACCTGAAGAGGCCTGTATGAGCGTACAGTTCGGACATATCATGTCCGGAGGCTATGCAGCCGGATATTACAGTTACAAATGGGCGGAAGTCCTGGACGCTGACGCATTCTCCCTGTTCAAGGAAAAAGGTATATTCAACCGGGAAGTGGCACAAAGTTTCCGCGACAATATCTTGTCGAAGGGAGGCACGGAACCTCCTATGGCATTATATAAACGATTCCGCGGACAAGCTCCCACCATAGATGCTCTGTTAAAACGAAACGGTATCAACTTGAGAGAAAAAATGAAAACTCCGGAAGAAAAAAAGCATGAACTGGACCTGCGCTATTTGCGTATGGCTCGGATATGGGCAGAAAACAGCTATTGTGAACGACGCAAAGTAGGAGCCCTCATCGTGAAAGACAAAATGATTATTTCCGATGGCTACAATGGCACACCGGCCGGATTCGAAAACGTGTGCGAAGATGAAAACCACCTGACCAAACCTTACGTGCTGCATGCAGAAGCCAACGCCATCACCAAGATCGCACGGTCTGGGAACAACAGCGAAGGAGCTACCCTGTACGTCACAGACGCTCCCTGCATCGAATGCTCCAAGCTTATCATACAGTCCGGCATCAAGAAGGTCTTCTATGCCCGGCAATACCGGCTGACAGACGGCATCGACCTGCTTCAAAGAGCCGGTATAGAAGTACACTACCTACCATTGGAGACTCAGACTGAAGAACTTTAAAAAACATGTATTTATGAATCAGAATAGTTCATCGCGATTTACACCTATCCTATTGGCGTTATGCCTTGTGGCAGGAATATTGATAGGAACGTTCTATGCCAACCATTTCTCGGGAAACCGGCTGAACATCATCAATACGAACAGTAACAAGGTGAACGACCTGCTGCGTATCATCGACGACCAATATGTAGACACGGTCAATATGACCGACCTCGTGGAAAAAGCCATGCCCCGCATATTGGCGGAACTAGACCCGCACTCGGCTTACACCACAGCCAAGGAAACAGAAGCGGCAATGGAAAGCCTGAAAGGCAGTTTTTCCGGCATCGGCGTGTCTTTCACCAAACAAAACGACACAGCGCGCATCATCAGTGTCATCAAAGGCGGCCCATCTGAAAAGGTAGGATTGCTGGCAGGAGACCGTATTGTCAATGTGGACGGAAAAGACATTACAGGAAAAGACATCACAGCCGAAGACTGCATGAAACTCATGAAAGGCAAGAAAGCCTCCAAAGTCAAATTAGGCATCCGGCGTACGGGTGAAAAGGAGACACTTTACTATACCATCACACGAGGCGACATCCCGGTACACAGCATAGAAGCCACTTACATGCTCACCCCCGAAACCGGATATGTCAAAATCAAAAGTTTCAGCGAAACGACCTACCCCGAACTCTTGGTATCCTTGGCTGAATTAAACCAGAAAGGGTTTAAGAACCTGGTCATCGACTTGCGGGACAACACCGGGGGCATTATGCAGACCGCCATACAAATGGCCAACATATTCCTGCCCAAGAACCGTTTGATTCTCTACACGGAAGGACGCAAATTCCCACGTGAAGAATACAAAAGCGACGGGCGCGGAGCTTTCCCCAATCTGCCTCTGACAGTATTGGTCAACGAGGGATCGGCATCGGCTAGCGAAATTTTTGCAGGAGCCATACAAGACAATGACCGGGGAACCATCATAGGCCGCCGTACGTATGGCAAAGGATTGGTACAACAACCCATCGAATTCCGGGACGGAAGCATGATACGCCTGACCATCGCACGGTATTATACACCTTCTGGACGGTGCATCCAAAAGCCTTACGTAAAAGGACACGGAGAAGAATACGAGAATGACCTTATGGAACGTTACGAACGAGGGGAATTTTTCTCTCAAGACAGCATCAAACAAAAAGGCCCGCAGTTCAAGACTCGCTTGGGACGCACCGTTTACGGCAGTGGAGGCATCATGCCGGACATCTTTGTTCCGGAAGATACAGCAGACATAACCTCATACTATAAGGAAGCGTGGATAAGCGGACTAATACATCAATATGCATTTAACTTTGCCGACAGCCATCGTCCGGAATTGAATGAAATAGATACTAATGAGGAACTCGTCCGCTACTTAGACCAACAAAACGTAGTCCGCAAGTTTGCCGATTTTGCACAACAACGGGGACTTCGCAAAAGAAACCTGATGCTTTACAAGTCACGCAAACTTTTCAGAAGAAGCCTTTATGCTTCCATCATCAACAACGTGAAGGAAACAGAACAATTCTACGAATTCGTCAACAGTGATGACCCGGCAGTTGAACGTGCCATCAAGGTTCTGGAAGAAGGAAAAGCTTTTCCGGAAGCCCCACAGAAAACTGTAACCTCCCAATAATATAGAGACTTATTGGAAAAACTATGGCATTTGATGATGCCGTAGTTTTTCCAAAATTAATTATGCTTATGGATAAAAAAGAATTAAGGGCATCAATGACCCGAAATAAGAAAGAAACTTCCCGGGCGGCCATACTCGACCTTTCCGGCCCGATTTTGAGACGTTTGGCTGTACATCCGCGATTCATCGCTGCACGAACGGTTTTACTCTACCATTCATTGCCGGACGAAGTGGATACACAAGACTTCGTACGTTATTGGAGCTTGCGCAAATGCATCCTGCTTCCCACCGTAAAAGGTAAAGAAATCGAGTTGCACCGTTATGCAGCTGAAGACCGGCTCGAAGAGGGGCCTTTCGGCATCCAAGAATCCACCGGCGAGGTCTTTACCGACTACGCCTCTATTGATTTAGCCATTATCCCGGGAGTGGCTTTTGATGCAAAAGGAAACCGCTTGGGACGCGGACAAGGCTTTTACGACCGTTTGCTGACGCGGTTGCAACATTACGATATATATAAAATAGGTGTTTGCTTCGATTTCCAACGGGTAGAACATGTTCCTACCGAACCCCATGACATCCCCATGGACGAGATTCTTTGAATCGTTGTCAACGGAACACAATATTCTGAATGACTTGCGCTCCCACATACTCATTCAGTTTGCGTACCAATGCTTCCCTACCCATCATTAGGTTAGCCCTGAGGGCCGGTGACTTGAGATGGACGTATAACACTTGATTTTTCACGAAAACATCCCCTGTATACCGGGCAATAGCCTGCCCCATCACTTCGGACCAAGCTGCCGCCATCCGGGTCTCATTCAACGGTGTCTCCAACCCTTCCTGCCGGAGATATTGCCGGATGATGTCGCCTATGCATTCCGCCTTGTTCCGTCTCATGCCTTGATTTCTCCGTTTTCCACATAAAAGAGCTTGTAGTCTTCGTCCGTCTTCTCCAAAATACGATCCAGATGGTCTCGATTGGTATCCGTCACGAAGATTTGCCCGAACTGTTCGCCGGAAACCAATTTGACAATCTGCTCCACGCGGTCGGCATCCAACTTGTCGAAAATATCGTCCAACAACAATAAAGGAGTAGTACGGCTTCCCGTACGGCGCAAGAAATCAAACTGCGCCAACTTCAAAGCAATCAAATAAGTTTTGTTCTGCCCCTGAGAACCCTCCCGCTTTATAGGGAACTCTCCCAAGGTCATCTCCAAATCATCCTTATGGACACCATGCAGGGAATACCCCATAATCCGGTCCATGGCACGGTCGCGACGAATGACTTCCAACAAATCCCCACGTTGGCCATGAGAAATGTAACGCAGCCCCACATGTTCTTTTCCACGGGAAATCCGCGCATAGAAATCCTGAAAGACCGGAACGAATTCCTCCACGTAAGCCTTTCGCTTCTCGTATATCTTCTCCCCTTCCTGAGCCATCATTTCTTCCCATAGCCCTATAAGGGCTTCATCGGGTTCCTCCTCCTGTTTCAACAACACGTTCCTCTGTTGCAAAGCCCTGTTGTAACGCACTAACGCATCGAGATATTCATGGTCATATTGCACGATTACCATGTCCATAAAGCGTCGCCGCTCCTCACTCCCCCCCGAAATCAAATCGGCATCGGCCGGAGAAACGAGCACTACCGGCACCAATCCGATATGCTCCGACAATCTTTTATACTCTTTCTTATTACGCTTAAAACGCTTTTTCTGTTTGCGTTTCAAACCGCAATATACCTCTTCCGGCTCTCCCGACTCATGCTCATACTCTCCCTGCAACATGAAGAAGTCCTCACCGTGCCGGATATTTTGGGAATCTACGGAATGGGTTGCGCTCTTACAAAAGGAAAGAAAATACACAGCGTCCAGCAAATTGGTCTTTCCTTCACCATTATGTCCGATGAAACAATTCATCTTCGGAGAGAAGACCAACTCGGCCTGCGCTATGTTCTTATAATTCAAGACAGAAATTTTTTTCAGTATCATCCGTAGGTTTTCCCGTTAAATCACCCTGCAAAATTAAGGTTTATCCCCCGAATCCTAAAAATAATAGGCTATAAATTTCATCAAACGGGAGAATTTCGCTACTTTTGCTCCGCTTTATTCCCGTACCATGCACTATGGGACGAAAAACAGGAAATAATAATAAAACCATCAAATAAAATGACGAACAAAAAGACACAGCATGATTCACTCAACGTGGAACAGACTTTGATTTCTTCCGAGGCTTTCATCGACAAATACAAGAAGCCTATTATGTACGTTTTCATCGCCATCGTCGTATTGGTAGGCGGATACTTCCGGAGTTTCGTAAGCGAACCGCGCGAGGCCAAAGCCAATGAACTGATGTTCAAAGGGCAGCAATATTTTGCTTCGGACAATTACGAAAAGGCGTTGAACGGTGACGGACAAGGCTTTCCCGGTTTCTTGAAAATCGCCAACGACTACGGAAGCACGAAAGCCGGCAATCTGGCACAACTCTATGCCGGATTAAGTTATGCCAAATTGGGTAAATATCAGGAAGCTGTTACCCGTCTGGAAGATTTCAAAAATTGCGGCGATGCCATGGTGTCTCCTGCTGCCATCGGTGCATTGGGCAACTGCTATGCAGAATTGGACCAATTAGACAAAGCGACTTCCACTTTATTGGAAGCAGCCAAGAAGGCGGACAACAACAGCCTCAGCCCCCTCTATCTGATTCAGGCCGGTGAGATTTTCGAATCGCAAGGAAAGAAAGACAAGGCTTTGGAATGCTACAAAGAAATCAAGACCAAGTATGTGAACTCCATGCAGTATGCCGAAATCGACAAATACATCGAACGTGTAAGCGAATAAAGTCCTAAAGCAGAAAACGAACATGGCAACGAATTTACATAACTTGTCTGAATATGACCCCAAGTCCGTCCCCTCGGCCCAAGGCATGCGCTTCGGCATCGTGGTCAGCGAATGGAATCACCACATCACCGGCTCGTTGTTGGAAGGTGCGCAAACCACCTTGCTCAAACATGGAGTCAGTGAAGAAGATATTTTGGTCATGACCGTGCCGGGCAGTTTTGAATTGGTGTTCGGTGCCGCCCAAATGGCTAAAAGCGGCAAGGTGGATGCCGTGATAGCCATCGGTTGCGTGATTCGCGGTGACACCCCTCACTTCGATTACATCTGCGAGGGAGCGACCCAAGGATTAGCAGAATTGAACACGAATGGCGATGTACCCGTCATCTACGGACTGCTCACTTGCAACAACTTGCAACAAGCACAAGACCGTGCAGGAGGCATTTTGGGAAACA
>ENA-OPDE01001093-OPDE01001093.1-human-gut-metagenome-genome-assembly--contig:-NODE-1093-length-10394-cov-2.602960_pt1 | contig 10394 bp, 7 predicted proteins | sample MGYA00241261_ERZ501502 | MGnify/ENA primary metagenome ERZ501502 (study PRJEB25962, sample SAMEA2042450) | human gut metagenome | biome: human gut; feature: human-associated habitat; material: faeces... | reverse complement strand
TTCCGTCGTAGAATCCTTCTGAAACTAATTTGAGGAAATTATCCCGGTGGACCGGTGTTTCGTCGTTCAGCGCGATACGAATGTTGCCCATTGCGGTTTCCAGTCGCACAATCGAACGTTTTTCGCGGATTTTCCCTTGGGTGTGAAATGCGGTTGTTCCTATTAGGAATACCAATAACAAGAGTTTTTTCATAAGGTTTCAGTCTAACTGTGGGCAAAGATAGTAAAAACTATTTCTGCCGGGAAAAAAATCGCTCTTTTTCTTGCAGATGCCTCGCGTTCTTTCTTCATGGAGTTATTAACAGCATGTCGATAAATATTTTATTATAATAAGGTGTATGTGTCTATGAAAATTCGTACCTTTGACCTCGCGTAATGTAAAATATTGATGGAAGAAGCAGTTTATCACGTCCCTGTCTTGTTGAAAGAATGTGTAGACGGTCTGGTGGTCAATCCTGCCGGGGTATATGCCGATGTCACTTTCGGAGGAGGAGGGCACAGCCGGGCGATTGTGTCCCGACTGGATACGGCCGGGCATTTGTATAGTTTTGACCAAGACGAAGATGCCGAGGCGAATATCGTTGCTGACGGACGTTTTACGTTTGTCCGGAGCAATTTCCGGTACCTGAAGAACTGGATGCGCTATTACGGCGTGGGAGAGTTGGACGGCCTGCTGGCTGATTTGGGCGTGTCGAGCCACCATTTCGATGATGCGGAACGGGGCTTCTCGTTTCGTTTCGACGGGAGGTTGGACATGCGGATGAACCAGCGGGCGCAGTTGACAGCGGCGGATGTGTTGAATGATTACGCGGAAGAGCGGTTGGCCGACATTTTCTACCTGTACGGCGAATTGAAGAATGCCCGTAAATTAGCCTCATGGGTGGTGAAAGCCCGTATGCACAGGAGGATTGAGACGACGGAAGAGTTCATGGAGGTCGTAAAGCCTTTGTTTGAGCGTGACCGGGAGAAGAAAGAATTGGCTAAGGTGTTCCAGGCTTTGCGTATAGAAGTGAACCAGGAGATGGACGCCTTGAAGGAGATGTTGACGGCTGCGGTCGAATTGCTCCGCCCGGGAGGCCGCTTGGTGGTGTTGACCTATCATTCTTTGGAGGACCGGATGGTGAAGAATTTAGTCAAAACCGGAAATGTGGAGGGCAAGCGGATACAGGATTTCTATGGCAATGTGGATTGTCCGCTCAGGGCTGTCCATAATAAAGTGATAGTGCCGGGAGAAGAGGAGCAGCGTGCGAATCCCCGTAGCCGCAGTGCCAAGTTGAGAATCGCGGAAAAGAAATAAAGGATGAAGGAAGAACTGGATTTGGAAGAAAAAACGGACGTGGAACTCGTCGGTGTGCCCACGGAGGAAGCTGCCGGAAGTCCCGGAGCAGAGGAGGCCGAGCCGGGCGGGGGGCTGTCCGAGGGGGATGGCGTGGTGCCGGGCGACGAGGAAAAGGCCGGGCCGGGTGAACTGTCTCCTATCAAGGCTTTCACGGAGAGTGAGGGCGTGGACCAACGTCCTAACGTGTCTTTACGCGAGATATTGGGTGGGGATATCCTTACGGCCGGGTGGTTGCGTCGCCAGATGGGATTGATTTTACTCTGTACGTTTTTTGCCATCATTTATATCACGAACCGTTATTCCGCAGAGCAGGAGATGATTGAGATTGAAAAGTTGAAGACGGAATTGACGGAGGTGAGATACCGTGCGCTGACCCGTTCTAGCGAGTTGACCGTAAAGACACGGCAAAGCCAGATAGAAAAAAGTTTGAGACAGACTCCGGACAGCGTGCTGCAAAGTCCGAAAGAACCTCCTTTTTTGATTAAATCCCAAAACGAGGAAGAAGAATGAACTTCGACAATAAAAAGATAATGCCCCGTTTCTTCGTGGTCATCGTACTGATGAGCTTGGGCGGTTTGTATATATTGGGCAATGCGGCCTACCTGATGTTCGTGGAGAGCGAGTATTGGACGCAGGTGAGCCGTAAACTGGTAAAAGAGAATGTGCCCATTCCTGCCAAGCGTGGAAACATCCTTTCGGCAGACGGGCAGATTATGGCCAGCTCCTTGCCGGAATATAAGATCTATATGGATTATGTCGCGTCGGACAAGAATCCGGAGACGGCCAAGGAACTGCAGGCTTGGAGGGACAGCGTGTTGATGGCCGACTTGGATTCCATTTCCCGGGGGTTGAGTAAAATCTTTCCCGATAAAACCGCCGGATATTTCAAGAAACGGCTGAAAAAGGGAAAAAAGTTGAGACGGAGGAACTGGCAGATATACGGTCGGCGAATCTCTTATATCCAGTATAAGGAGTGCAAGAAACTGCCGTTGTTCCGTGAGTCTCCTTTCAAGGGCGGGTTCTATGCAGAGGAATTCAATCAACGAAAGAAGCCTTACGGCTCATTGGCCACGCGTACGTTGGGGGCTTTGTATGCCAGTAAGGATTCGGCGCGTTACGGCCTGGAGCTTTCCTACGACTCCATTTTGAGGGGCAAGGAAGGCGTGTCCCATCGTGCCAAGGTGCGTAACAAGTGGTTGAGTCTGGTGGATGCCCCTCCGGTGGATGGTAATGATATTGAAACGACCATCGATGTGTCCATGCAGGATGCGGCGGAAAAGGCGTTGTTGAAACAGTTGAAAAACATCAATGGCGACGTGGGCGTGGTGGTGCTGATGGAGGTGGCCACGGGAGATGTGAAGGCCATTGTGAACATGACGAAATGTGCAGATGGCGAGTACCGCGAGGTAAAGAACAACGCCGTGTCTGACTTAATGGAGCTCGGTTCTACTTTTAAGACCGCGTCCATCATGGTGGCACTGGAGGACGGAAAGATTTCGAAGAATGATTTCGTAGACACCGGTAACGGACAGTGGGAGATGCACGGGCGGGTGATGAAGGATCACAACTGGCGGCGTGGCGGTTACGGAAGAATCAGTGTGCCTGAAGTGCTGATGTATTCTTCCAATATCGGGGTCAGCCGCTTGATAGACGACAACTATAAAGACCATCCGGAAAAATTCGTGGACGGGCTGTATCGTGAAGGAGTGGGCATTCCCCTGAATATACCTTTGATGGGAAGCGGAGAGCCGCGGGTGCGCCGCCCGAAGAAGGACGGCAGCAATTGGTCGAAGACGGCCTTGCCGTGGATGAGCATCGGGTATGAGACCCAGATACCGCCGATAGCCACATTGACTTTCTATAATGCCATAGCCAACGGTGGAAAGATGGTACGTCCGCGTTTTGTAAAAGCCGTCCGGAAGAATGGCGAAATCGTGCGCGAATTCCCGGTGGAAGTCATCAAAGAGCGGATATGCTCTCCGAAGACCCTGGACGACATTCAGGAAATACTGGAAATGGTAGTAAGTAAGGGACTGGGCAAGAAAGCCGGATGCAAGGATTTCAAGGTGTCGGGGAAAACCGGTACGGCACAAGTGGCCCAAGGCAAGGGCGGCTATCATGGAGGCCGGATGAAATATCTTATCAGTTTCTGCGGCTATTATCCTTCAGACCGGCCGAAATACAGTTGCATCGTCGCGATACAAAAGTCCGGCCTGCCTGCTTCGGGAGGGGGGCATTGCGGTCCGGTGTTCAGCGAGATTGCCCAAAGCGTCATGGCGAAAGGGGTATATCGCGATGTGTCGGAAGCATCAGATTCGGCTTCCGTCTTCGTCCCGGATGTGTTGGACGGTGACTTGAATGCCACGCGGGCAGTACTGAAAGAACTGGATATTCCTTTTAAACAAGACTGGAGCACGGACAAAGGTGGAAAGAGCGTTTGGGGGAAAGCGGTGAACAGCGGGAATGCCGTGACGTTGCGCGGTGACAATACGCCGATGGAAATCGTACCGGACGTGAAAGGCATGGGGGCGAAAGACGCCGTGTATATGTTGGAGAGCCGGGGATTGAAAGTGAAATTGGAAGGCGTGGGGCGTGTGGTTTCGCAGAGCATCCCGCCGTACGTCAAATATAAGAAAGGGCAAACCATACAGATTAAATTAAAAAGATAAGAGGGAAGCATGATGATGGAGTTGGATATTTTGCTGAAAAGCGTGAGTGTCGTACGGGTCGAAGGCGATACCGCACGGAACATTACGGGAATCAATATGGATTCCCGGCTTGTGCAGCCGGGCGATTTGTTTGTCGCCGTCAAAGGGACGCAGGCCGACTGTCACGCTTATATCGGCAAGGCGATAGAGAAAGGAGCCGTGGCCGTAGTGTGCGAGGCATGGCCGGAGGTGCAGGCTGAAGGGGTGACGTACGTACAAGTGAAGGATTCCGAAAGTGCGGTGGGGCGGTTGTCTACGGTGTTTTACGGTGACCCGACCTCCAAATTGCAACTTGTCGGAGTGACCGGTACGAACGGGAAAACTACGATTGCCACCTTATTATATAATATGTTCCGGGTGTTCGGTTATAAGTGCGGACTTTGTTCCACGGTTTGCAACTATATAGATGACGAGGCTGTCCCGACAGAGCATACCACGCCAGACCCGATTACGTTGAACCGTTTGTTGGGGCGTATGGCAGACGAAGGATGTAAATATGCTTTCATGGAAGTCAGTTCGCATGCCGTGGCCCAGCACCGTATCGCAGGTCTGAAGTTTGCAGGAGGTATTTTTACGAACCTTACGCGAGACCATCTGGATTACCATAAGACATTCGAGAACTACCGCGATGCCAAGAAGGCATTTTTCGACGGTTTGCCCAAGGGGGCTTTTGCCGTGACGAATGTCGATGACCGTAACGGAATGATCATGGTGCAGAACACAAAGGCCGTCGTGAAGACTTATTCTTTGCGTGCGGCTGCCGATTTTAAGGCAAAGGTGTTGGAAGAGTCGTTTGAAGGAATGTGTTTGGATGTCAATGGCAAAGAGGTGAGCGTCCCTTTCATAGGCCGTTTCAATGTGTCCAACTTGTTAGCTGTGTACGCTGCAGCCGTTTGTATGGGGCGCGGGGCTGAGGACGTTTTGGTAGCCCTTAGTACATTGCGCCCGGTGAACGGACGTTTCGAGACGATTCGTTCTCGGGAGGGAGTGACAGCCATTGTCGATTACGCCCATACGCCGGATGCGTTGGTCAATGTGTTGTCGACCGTGAACGAAATACTGAAACGGCGCGGCGAAGTCATTACGGTCTGCGGTGCCGGAGGCAACCGTGACAAGGGTAAGCGTCCGATTATGGCGCAGGAAGCGGTGAAAAACAGCGACAGGGTAATCATTACCAGTGACAATCCGCGTTTCGAAGAGCCGCAGGAAATTATCAACGATATGTTGGCCGGACTGGACAAGGAGCAAATGCGCAAGGTAATCTCCATTGTCGACCGTAAGGAGGCCATCCGTACGGCCTGCATGATGGCACGTCCCGGCGATGTGGTGTTGGTGGCTGGGAAGGGGCATGAAGATTACCAGGAGGTGAAAGGCGTGAAGCATCATTTTGACGACCATGAGGTAATAAAAGGAGTATTTGGCATTTAACCGTTGCGCGCATGTTGTATTATTTGTTTCGATTTTTAGGAGAGTACGGGATTCCCGGTTCGCACATGTGGACCTACATCTCTTTCCGGGCTTTGCTGACCTTGATTCTGTCGTTGGTCATTTCCGTCTGGTTCGGGGAATACTTCATCAAATGGATGAAACGCCACAACGTGAGTGAGGCGCAACGCGATGCTTCCATAGATCCCTATGGTGTGGAGAAGAAGGGTGTGCCCACGATGGGCGGTGTCATTATCATTGTGTCCATCATCATCCCCTGTTTGCTTTTCGGGCGTTTGCGTAACATCTATATGATACTGATGCTGATTACGACTGTGTGGTTGGGCGTTTTGGGGTTTGCGGACGACTATATCAAGATGAAAGTAAGCAAGGATGGTTTGCGCCCCATTTACAAGTTGGCGGGACAGACCCTTTTGGGGCTTTTTGTCGGCCTGACATTGTGGCTTAGTCCCGACGCAGTGATTCGGGAGAATGTTTCGACACAGCGCTTGGGCAACACAGAAGTCGTTGTGCACAAAAGCGAGAAAGTGAAATCGACTATTACCACGATTCCGTTCGTGAAGGACAACAATTTGGATTATGCCGAGATGATGAGCTTTTGCGGAAAATACAAGACGGCTGCCGGGTGGTTCTTGTTTGTGATCATGACGACCTTGGTCGTGGTAGCCGTGTCCAACGGGTCGAACCTGAACGACGGCATGGACGGCATGGCGGCGGGCAATTCGGCTATTATCGGTGTGGCGTTGGGCGTATTGGCCTACGTGTCCAGTCATATAGCCTTTGCCAGTTATCTGAATATCATGTATATACCCGGTTCGGAGGAACTGGTCATCTTCATCTGTGCTTTTGTCGGGGCATTGGTCGGTTTCTTGTGGTATAACGCCTATCCTGCCCAGATATTCATGGGGGATACGGGCAGTTTGTCCATTGGAGGCATCATTGCCGTGACGGCCATCATCATACATAAAGAATTGCTTATCCCCTTGATGTGTTTCGTGTTCCTGATGGAGAGCCTGAGCGTGATTCTGCAAGTGAACTATGCGAAATGGGGGAACCGGAAAGGACTGAAGTTAAGAGTGTTCAAGCGAGCCCCGATCCATGATACTTTCCGGGTGCGCCCGGGGCAGTTGGCCCCAGACGTGAAAGTGCTGTGCAACTGGCCTAAAGGATGTTGGTTAGAGTCGAAAGTTACGGTCCGTTTTTGGATTATCACGATCATCTTGGCGGCCATGACGATTATAACGTTAAAAATTAGATAAGGAAGAAGCTATGGGGAAAAGAATGGTAATATTGGGAGCGGCCGAAAGCGGCGTGGGTGCTGCAGTGCTGGCTCAGAAAAAAGGCTTTGATGTCTTTGTTTCCGATATGGGAAAAATCAAACCTCATTATGTAGACATGTTGGACCGTTACGGGATTGCGTGGGAAGACGGCGGCCATACGGAAGGATTAGTCCTGAATGCGGACGAGGTGATAAAAAGCCCGGGAATACCGGAAGATGCCCCGATGGTGTTGAAAGTGAAAGAGGCCGGTATCCCTATCATTTCGGAAATCGAGTTTGCTGGACGTTATACGCATGCCAAGATGATTTGCATTACGGGCAGCAACGGCAAGACTACCACGACATCCTTGATTTACCATATCTTCAAGAAAGCGGGTTACAATGTCGGGTTGGCCGGGAATATCGGCCAAAGCCTGGCTCTGCAGGTGGCCGAGAAAGATTATGACTACTATGTGATAGAACTGAGCAGTTTCCAGTTGGACAACATGTACCGTTTCCGGGCCAACATTGCCGTATTGCTCAACATCACGCCCGACCATCTGGACCGTTACGACCATTGCATGCAGAATTATGTGGATGCCAAAATGCGCATCTTGCAGAACCAGGAAGAGACGGATGCCTTCGTTTATTGGAATGACGACCCGATTATCCGGAAAGAATTGGAGAAATACCAAATCAAGGCCAAGAAGTGTCCGTTCTCCATCTTGAAGAAAGAAGGGATGATAGGTTATCTGGCCGACGGGCAATATGTGATAGAATACCCCACGCCGTTCAACATGGAACAGGAGTCATTGGCTTTGACCGGGAAGCACAATATGTATAACTCTTTGGCGGCAGGCATCACGGCCGACATTGCCGGGGTGAAGAACGAGGTGATTCGTCAGAGCCTGAGTGATTTTGAAGGCGTGGAACACCGCTTGGAGAAAGTGGTGCGTGTGCGTGGCGTGGATTATATCAACGATTCCAAGGCCACCAACGTGGATGCCTGTTGGTACGCATTGGAGAGCATGAAAACGCCCACGGTATTGATTTTGGGAGGAAAAGACAAAGGGAATGATTATGAGGCCATAGCCGAACTGGTGCGGAAAAAATGTGTGGGACTGGTGTTCCTTGGGGCAGACAACGGGAAACTGCATGCCTTTTTCGATTCATTCGGTATTCCCATTGCCGACACCCATAGCATGAAAGACTGCGTGGAAGCATGTTACAGAATGGCCCGTCCCGGCGATACCGTATTGTTGAGCCCTTGTTGTGCCAGCTTCGATTTATTCAAGAACATGGAAGACCGTGGCGAACAGTTCAAATCATTGGTAAGGGCGTTGTAAAGTAAGGGAGCGAAAGGATGGTCACACCTGTAAAAGTTTTAAAGAAGTGGAGCCTGTTCGAAGGTGACAAGGTCATTTGGATGATTTTGTTCTTCCTCGGCATGATATCCATCATAGAAGTGTATAGTGCCTCCAGTAATATGAGTTACAAGACAGGGTATTATTGGAAGCCGATTCTGCAGCATGCCTCATATTTCGTCGTAGGCGTGTTGGCCACGATTTTGGTGCATAAGATACCGTGCCGTTATTTTAAGTTGATACCTTTGGCCGGCATACCGTTGTCCGTATTCTTGCTTGGGATAGCCATGTTCACCACGAAGGTGAACAACGCGAGCCGATGGCTTGAGGTGGGCGGTATCGGTTTTCAGCCTTCCGAGATAGCCAAAGGCGTATTGATAGCCACGACAGCCATGATTCTTTCGAGCATGCGTGACGAGGCCGGTGCGCAACGTCGTGCGTTCAAGTGGATTATGGGCGTTTCGATGGTAATCTGTGCGCTGATTGTCCCCGAAAACTTCTCTACGGCCGCCATGACTTTCCTGGTCATTCTGGTGATGATGTTCATAGGCGGGATACCTTGGAAACAGTTGGGCACCTTATTGGGCATTATCGTTATTGCCGGAGCCGGTTTGTTCTCATTTTTGCGTTTTGCACCGGACTCTACGACAGAATCCATGAGCGAATGGCCCGGCTTGCACCGTTTGCCTACGTGGGCCAGTCGTGTACGCGGGCATGGGAATATACCGGAGGATGCGGCGGATTACGACCTGACCAAGAATCCGCAGGTGACGCATGCCAAGATAGCCATTGCCACATGTAATGTGATAGGCCGGGGGCCGGGAAATTCCGTGGAACGCGATTTCCTGCCACAGTCGTTTTCCGACTTTATTTATGCCATCGTCATAGAGGAACTCGGATTGGGCGGCGGAGCTTTCGTCATGTTCCTGTATATCGTGTTGCTCTTCCGGTCGGCCAGGATAGCCAGCCGGTGCGAGCGGAACTTCCCGGCTTTCCTTGTGATGGGGCTATCGTTGATGCTCGTCACGCAAGCCATGATTAATATGGCAGTGGCCGTCGGGGTCTTTCCGGTGACGGGGCAACCCTTGCCGCTAATCAGTAAAGGGGGTACCTCCACTTTGATTAATTGCGTGTATATGGGAGTCATCCTGAGCGTAAGCCGTTCGGCCAAGAAAAAGCCCCAGGTAACGGAAGAAACTGAAGATTGAAGAAAGATTCGTATGAGGGACGGTAATGTTCCCGGGAAGGGAACGGACTTTCCTTTATGTCATGATTTATGATTCTCCATCCGCTGCTTGCCCTTTGTGGAAAGCTTGTGGATGGTTTCGTGTATAGAAGGCTTGTTTTCAAGAAGTTATTTTCTTTGGATTTCTTGCCGTAGATTGGAAAACCGGTCTCAGGAGAATGAAAAATCGTTCGACTGAGAATGAAAAATCATTTGGCGCAGATTGAAAAAACGTTTGCCGCAAGTGGATGAGAGAATGGGCTAAATCAAATGATTTTGTAAGGAATAATTCTTATCCGGAATAGAATAAGGAAGAAAAAAGGATAGAAATACCGGATTTATTATTATTTTTGCTGATAAAATTCAGTTTCATGAGAGAAGAGTTAAGGATTATCGTGAGCGGAGGAGGAACGGGCGGACATATATTCCCTGCCGTGTCCATTGCGAATGCCATCAAATCGCAGCATCCGGAAGCCGAGATATTGTTCGTCGGAGCCGAGGGGCGGATGGAGATGCAGCGTGTTCCGGCTGCCGGTTATCCTATCAAGGCATTGCCGATTTGCGGTTTCGACCGCAAGCATTTGCTGAAAAATATTGCCGTGCTTTTCAAGATTTGGAAAAGCCGGAGAATGGCGAGGAAGATTATCAGTGATTTCAGGCCGATGGCGGCCGTGGGAGTGGGAGGATATGCCAGTGGTCCCACGTTGAATGTGGCCGGGGCAATGGGAATCCCCACATTGATACAGGAGCAGAATTCGTATGCCGGAGTGACCAATAAGTTGTTGGCCAAGCGGGCCGATAAGATTTGTGTGGCTTACGACGGAATGGAACGTTTTTTCCCGAAAGAGAAAATCATCCTGACGGGAAATCCTGTCCGTCAAGGTTTGTTGGAAAATACCAAAAGCCGTGAAGAGGCTTTGGCGGATTTCGGCTTGCTGCCGGGGCTGAAAACGGTGCTCCTGATAGGCGGCAGCTTGGGGGCGCGTACTTTGAACGAGAGCGTGCTCGCTAATCTTACGGCTATTTCGGCTTCCGGTGTGCAGTTTATCTGGCA
>ENA-OPDE01001082-OPDE01001082.1-human-gut-metagenome-genome-assembly--contig:-NODE-1082-length-10458-cov-2.092089_pt1 | contig 10458 bp, 11 predicted proteins | sample MGYA00241261_ERZ501502 | MGnify/ENA primary metagenome ERZ501502 (study PRJEB25962, sample SAMEA2042450) | human gut metagenome | biome: human gut; feature: human-associated habitat; material: faeces... | reverse complement strand
CCATATAGGAACAGTTAAAGCCATTCACAATAGATCCGGGCAAAAAATGTTCTGTAAAATAATAAACTTTTCTAAGTGCGAGGTGAAAAAAGTAAATATTTTACGCAGTATTTTTGTACAAAAAGTCTGTTCAAAATTATCATTTTTCACAATAGTTGTTGATAATATTGATAAATACGCGAGATTTTTTTATTCATTCATCCAAATTGCACAAATACATCTTGACAAAGAATTTGAAAAGTGATAAATTTATCTCACGAAAGGACGAAAGGAGGCTGAGCAGGAAATGAAAAAGGTTATCTGTTCGGAACACGCACCCGCAGCCATCGGCCCGTATGCACAGGCAATTGCAGCAAACGGTATCGTATTTACTTCGGGTCAGCTTCCGATCGATCCCGCAACCGGTGCTTTTCCGGAAGGGATCGCAGCACAGACCAAACAGTCGCTCACCAATGTAAAGGCAATCCTTGCTGAGGCAGGAACCGGTATGGATCAGGTGATTGTAGGGCAGAAGCATTTGGTGGAATCACTTTTAATAGGATTGTTGAGTGACGGGCATGTATTGTTGGAAGGTGTGCCCGGTTTAGCGAAGACGTTGGCCATAAAGACATTGGCATCGTTGATAGATGGAAAATTCAGTCGAGTCCAGTTTACTCCGGACTTGCTTCCTGCCGATGTAATAGGCACGATGATGTATAGCCAAAAAGACGAGACGTTCATTGCCCAACGTGGTCCTATTTTTGCCAATTTCGTGTTGGCAGATGAAATTAACCGTGCTCCGGCCAAGGTGCAGAGTGCTCTGTTGGAAGCGATGCAGGAGCGTCAGGTTACCATCAGTAAAGAAACATATAAATTACCGGAGCCTTTTTTGGTATTGGCCACGCAGAATCCGATAGAGCAGGAAGGAACTTATCCTTTACCGGAAGCCCAAGTGGACCGTTTTATGTTGAAGGTGATAATTGATTATCCAAAATTGGAAGAGGAAAAGAAAATTATCCGTCAGCAAATCAAAGGGGAAAGGGCCGTCGTGCGTCCTATTTTGTCCACTGATGAAATCATCGAAGCACGTAATGTAGTCAGGGAAGTGTATTTGGACGAGAAGATAGAGCAATATATTGCCGACATTGTTTTTGCTACGCGTTATCCTGAGCAATACGGTTTGAAAGACTTGAAAAATTATATGGAATTCGGCGGTTCCCCGCGTGCTTCTATTAATTTGGCTTTGGCTGCCCGTGCCTATGCTTTTATTAAACGTCGGGGATATGTGATACCAGAAGATGTACGCGCTATTGCCCATGATGTTTTGCGCCACCGTATCGGGCTTTCATACGAGGCGGAAGCCAATAATGTCAGCAGCGAAGAAATCATCAGTCAGATATTGAATAAGGTAGAAGTACCCTAATCATCGTTGTGAATGGATACAAGTGAGATTTTAAAGCGAGTCCGTCAAATCGAAATTAAAACGAGAGGACTGTCCAACAATATTTTTGCCGGTGAATATCATTCGGCCTTCAAAGGGCGTTGTATGGCTTTCTCTGAAGTGAGAGAATACCAGTACGGAGACGATATTCGCGACATAGATTGGAATGTGACAGCACGTTTTAACCGGCCTTTCGTCAAAGTGTTCGAGGAGGAACGTGAGCTGACGGTCATGCTTGTGATTGATGTTTCGGGCAGTTTGAGTTTCGGAACTGTTTCTCAGACCAAGCGAGAGATGGTGGCGGAGATAGCTGCGACGTTGGCTTTTTCCGCCATACAAAACAACGATAAAATCGGAGTGATTTTTTTTTCGGACAGGATAGAAAAGTTCATTCCTCCGAAGAAGGGACGCAAGCACATTTTGCGCATCATACGAGAACTGTTGGATTTTACTCCTCAAAGCAAGTCTACGGATATCGGTCAGGCGATAGAGTATCTTACTCAGGCCATTAAGCGGCGTTGTACGGCATTCTTGTTGAGCGATTTCATAGATAGAAAAGACTATCGTACGGCTTTAACCGTTGCTAACCGGAAGCATGATGTGGTGGCCATTCAGGTTTTCGACCGCCGGATGGCAGACTTACCGGATGTCGGATTGATGAAGGTTTGCGATGCGGAAACCGGACATGAACAATATATCGATACGTCTAGTCGCAAGGTGCGGAAAGCCCATCATGACTGGTGGAAGAACAGGCAGAATTTGTTGCAGGATACGTTTACGAAGAGCAATGTGGATTCGGTTTCTATTCGTACGGATCAAGATTATGTGTCTTCGTTGATGACTTTATTTGCCAAACGAAATTAAAGATGAAAAGTTACCATAATAAAAAGAGAATACCCCTTCGGCAGTGGTTGCTTTTGCCGTTTTTCCTGATGTCAAGCCTTGTAGAGGCCCAGGTGACGGTGGATGTCAGGATTGATTCATTGGAGCTTTGGGTGGGGGAGCAGACTCGTATAACTTTGGATGTCAGTACGGATACTAAGTCCAAGCTGATAATGCCCCAGTTGAAAGCCGGAGATATGCTGACTCCAGGAGTGGAGGTGGTAGAAGTTGCCAAGGCAGACACACAGCAATTAAACGAAGGAGCCCGTCGTTTGGTTTCCCAAAGCTATATCGTGACTTCTTTTGATTCGGCTTTGTATTATTTGCCCCCCTTCGTGGTGAAAGTAGATGGAAAAAAATACCAATCGAAGAGCTTGGCATTGAGAGTGTTGTCTATACCTGTCGATACGGTTCATGTCGACCGGTTTTATGGCCCTAAAGAAATTATGGCCGTACCTTTTTCATGGACGGATTGGTCTTTGATATTCGCTTTGTCCGTACTTTTGCTTGTATGGGTTCTCGGCTTGGCTTATTTTTATATACGTTATCGAGATAATAAGCCTATCATCAAGATAATCAAGTTGGCTCCCAAGGTTTTGCCGCATACGAAGGCCATGGAGGAAATTGACCAAATCAAGGCAGAGAAAGTTTGGGCGAAAGAAGATTCTAAGGAATATTATACCCGGCTGACCGCTATTCTGCGTACTTATATTGAGAAGCGTTATGGTTTCAATGCCATGGAGATGACCTCGACCGAGATTATCGACCGATTGCTGAAAGAGCAAACTTCTGAAAGTTTGGACGAATTGCGCATGCTGTTCCAGACTGCCGATTTGGTCAAATTTGCCAAATATAATACATTGATTAATGAGAACGATGCAAATCTGGTGAATGCCATTGAATTTATCAACCAGACAAAGGTAGAAGCAGATGAAAATGACGTAGCGGAGACGGATAAAGTAACGATTGAACAGAAACGTACCCGCCGGACATTGGTAAGTATGCGTTTGGCATTGATATTGCTTACGGTGGCCGCATTAGCTTTGTTGGCTTGGATTCTTTGGATGGTGTATGACTTGGTCGTTTAAAAATTATAAGTGATTATGACGTTTGCGAATATTGAATATTTTTTTCTCTTGCTTCTGCTAATTCCTTATATATTATGGTATGTGCTGAAGAACAAGAAGAAAGAACCTACGTTGTTGGTGTCGGATACGACGGCATACCGTTATGCGCCTAAGAGTTATAAGAACCATCTGATTCATGCGCCTTTCATACTGCGTTTGTTTACGTTTGTGATGGTTGTTATCATACTGGCTCGTCCCCAGACTAGTAACAGTTGGAAAAACACTCAGGTTGAGGGTATAGACATCATGTTGGCAGTCGACGTTTCGACCAGTATGTTGGCCGAAGACCTGAAGCCGAACCGTTTGGAGGCAGCCAAACAGGTGGCTTCCGAATTTATAGCGGGCAGGCCGAATGACAATATCGGTCTGACTATTTTTGCGGCCGAGGCGTTTACCCAATGTCCGATGACCACGGATCACGCCGTATTGCTGAACCTCTTTCATGGTATCAAGACTGATATGGCTCAGCGAGGCATGATTCAAGACGGAACAGCCGTAGGAATGGGAATCGCCAATGCCGTTTCCCGCTTGAAAGACAGTAAGGCCAAAAGCAAGGTGATTATCTTGTTGACGGACGGAACGAATAATGCCGGAGATATTTCGCCGTTGACTGCGGCTGAGATTGCCAAGAGTTTCGGAATACGGGTGTACACGATTGGTGTGGGTACCAATGGTTTAGCACCTTATCCCATGCCGGTAGCAGGCGGTGTACAATATCTGAATGTGCCGGTAGAAATCGATACCAAGACTTTGGCAGCCATAGCCGGGAAGACAGATGGTGAGTTTTATCGGGCTACGGATAATAAGAAGTTGGAGGACGTGTATAAGGATATTGATAAGTTAGAGAAAACGAAGCTGAATGTCAAACAATACAGCAAGCGTTATGAAGCATACGCCTTATTTGCCTGGTTGGCAGCTGCTGCGCTTTTACTTGAAATCCTGTTACGTATGACCATATTGAAGAAAATACCTTAATTCATTCTGATTATGTTTCGTTTTGAAGAACCATTATATTTGTACTTGCTTCTGCTGATACCCTTATTGGCAGGTCTGCATTATGCCACAAACTATTACCGCAAGAAGCGTCTGCTTCGTTATGGCGATATCGAACTCCTGAATGGCTTGATGCCGGATGTTTCGACAGTCCGGCGTGAGGTGAAGACGTGGCTGATGCTTGCGGCTTTGGCGTTGTTGATTTTCACTTTGGCCCGTCCGCAGTTCGGGACGAAAATGGATACCCGTAAGCGTCAGGGAATAGAGGCCATTATAGCCATGGACATATCCAATTCGATGATGGCCGAAGACGTGACGCCGAGCCGTTTGGAAAAATCCAAAATGTTGGTAAGCAATATTGTGGATAAAATGACGGATGATAAGGTTGGATTGATCGTGTATGCCGGAGAGGCCTATACCCAGTTGCCTATAACAAGTGATTACGTGTCGGCCAAGATGTTTCTGGAAACGATAAATCCATCCATGATTACCACGCAAGGAACGGATATCAAGCAGGCTATTGATTTGGCCATGAAAAGTTTCACGCCCAATCAGGACGTGAGCAAGGCTATTTTTGTGATTACCGATGGAGAGGACAATGAAGGAGGGGTTGTGGAGATGGCCAAGGCTGCGGCAGAGAAGGGTATAAAAGTCTATGTTTTGGGGGTAGGTTCTCCGCAAGGCGCACCCATACCCATGCCCGGAAGTTCGCAGTACATCACGGACAATACGGGGAATGTGGTGGTTTCCAAGTTGAACGAGGCGATGTGCCGGGAAATTGCGGCTGCCGGCCAAGGAGCCTATATTTATGTGGATAACAGTTCATCCGCGCAGGAACAATTATCGGGCTATGTGGATAAGTTGGCTAAGAAGGAGATGGAAAGTGCGGTCTATTCGGAATACGATGAGCAGTTCCAAGCCGTAGCTTTGTTGGTTTTGCTTGTACTCGTTCTGGATGTGTTGATTATGGAACGCAAGAATCCGTTGTTTAAGAATATAAAATTGTTTCGTAAATAAGGAAGAAAGACATGTTACGTGGGATATATAAATATGGATTGGCTTTGTGCTTGTGTCTGACGGTGTCTCTTTTATGGGCGCAGAAGAAAACGGACCGCGACTATTTGAGGAGCGGAAACCGGTTGTATCGCGACAGTATGTACACAAAAGCCGAGGTGGACTACCGTAAAGCCATTGAAGCCAATAGTCGTTTCCCTCAAGCATATTTTAATTTGGGAAATGCGCTGTTGAGACAGCAAAAGCCTAAGGAAGCCATGCAGGCATACGAACAGGCCGTAAAAGTAGAGACGAACAAGGGACGGTTGGCTTCCATATATCATAACATGGGAGTGATTCTGCAAAGCCAGAAGCAGTTCGGACCTGCCATCGAGTGCTATAAGAACGCCTTGCGACGGAATCCTGCGGACAACGAAAGCCGTTACAATTTGGTGTTATGCCAACATCAGTTGAAAAACAATCCGCAGCAGGACCAGCAAAACGACAATAAAGAGAATAAGAACGGAAAGGACAAGAACAAAGAAGAAGACAAAAATAGCAGTAAAAAGGACAAACAGGAGAATAAAGACAAAAAAGAAGACCAACAGAAGCAGCAGCAAAAGCAGGCACAGCAGAATGAAGAGAACATGTCGAAGGAGAATGCCGAGCAACTGTTGAATGCAGCCATGCAAGATGAGAAAGATACACAGGAGCGCATCAGGAAGGCAATGGCCAAACCGCGACAGAGAAAATTGGAAAAACAATGGTAATGACTAAACAATAAAAGAAATAGGAATGAAGAAATATATCGCATTACTTTGGTTATGTTGTCTGACGGTTGGGATACGGGCGGCCGTACAGATAAAGGCCGCAGCACCAGATGTGGTGGAGGAAGGTGAGCAGTTTAGGTTGAGTTTCACCGTGAACACACAGGATATCAGCAATTTCCATTTGCCTACTCTGAAAGGGTTTAGTGTGGACATGGGACCGAGCCGTTCCTCACAGTCCAGTTTCCAAATGATTAATGGAAAGACTTCGCAAAGCAGTTCGGTGACTTATACTTATATATTAAGTGCATTGAAGGCCGGTACTTATACTATCCCGGCCGCTACGGCCACTGTAAACGGAAAGCAATACCGTTCTAATACCGTGAGCATAGAGGTTGTTCCCGGCAGTGGCGGGGGAGCACAGTCTCGCCAACAAGGGAGTGGACAGCATGGAAGGATGCAGATGCAAGATGCCGGGGCTAAGATTACCGGAAAAGACCTCTTCATTACGGTTACAGCCGATAAGCAGCGCTTGTATGAACAAGAGGCGGTAGTGTTGACTTATAAAGTCTACTCCTTGGTCAACTTGTCGCAGTTGGCCGGTGGCATGCCGGATTTGGAGGGCTTTCATACACAAGAAATAGAGTTACCTCAACAGAAGAGCCTGAAAATGGAAGAGCACAACGGGCGAAGGTACGGTACGGTGGTGTGGCGGCAATATGTGCTTTTTCCCCAACGTAGCGGAAAAATGACGATTCCTTCCATCAAGTTTGAGGGGATAGTGGTGCAGCAAAACCGTAATATTGACCCGATTGATGCGTTTTTCAATGGGGGAAGTACCATGGTCGAGGTGAAGAAAACCATTGTGGCTCCTTCTTTGACCTTACAGGTAGATCCTTTGCCTTCACCACGGCCTGCTAATTTCTCCGGTGCGGTGGGAAAATTCAATATCAGTGCCTCCCTTACTCCAAGTGAATTGAAGACGAATGATGCTTTGACGTTAAGGGTCACGGTTTCCGGGAGTGGCAACATGAAGCTGATGAAAACTCCTGTGGTGAAATTCCCGAAAGATTTCGAGACGTATGATGCCAAGATTACAGACCAGACCAAAGTAGGTCGTGGAGGGGTTTCCGGTAATAAAATATTTGATTATTTGGCTGTGCCCCGCCATCCGGGGAAGTATACGGTCCCACCTGTGGAATTCTGTTATTTTGATACGGACGCGAAGGCTTACAAGACCGTGAAAACGGAAAGTTTTGACCTAAGCGTGGCGAAAGGCAAAGGTGGAAGCAGCGGAGGGAACTATACGAACAAGGAGGATGTGGAGTTGTTGGCTTCAGATATCCGGTACATCCATCGGGGGGAGGTGCGTTTGCAACAAAAGGGCGAGTCTTATTTTGCGACGGCAGCCTATTGGTGGAGTTATGCCATTCCTTTGTTGGCATTCATTGTTCTTGTGGTGGTCTTCCGCAAACAAGCCATGGAGAATGCCAATGTGGCCAAAATGCGCAACAAGAAAGCGAACAAGGCGGCAGCCAAGCGTCTGAAACAGGCGGCGGCATTGCTGAAAGCCAACAAGCCGGCCGAGTTTTATGATGAAGTCTTAAAGGCATTGTGGGGTTATGTGGGAGACAAACTGAACCTTCCGGCTGCGGAGCTGAACAAAGAGAATGTCAGCGAAAAGTTGCAGGCCAAGGGAGCGGACACCTCCATCGTGCAGCAATTGGTTGAGACGATGAACGACTGTGAATTTGCCCGTTATGCACCGGGTGACCCGTCGCAAACGATGGATAAGATATATGCAGCGGCTACGGAGGCCATTAACAAGATGGAAAGTTCTATTAAACGTAAGTAAAGGATGAAGCTGATGAGAAAGTTGATTTTGATATGCGTAGGTGTGATGTGCATGTTTTCGCTTCACGCCCAAGACAAGGTGCAGGCTGACAGTGCGTACGCTGCGGAAAAGTACAAAGAAGCCATACCTATATACACAGCTTTGCTGAAGAAAGGGGAGCATGCGGACATATATTATAATTTAGGAAACTGCTATTATAAGACAGACCGTTTGGCCCTTGCCATTTTGAATTATGAGCGTGCTGCTTTGTTGGATCCCGGAAATTCGGATGTCCGTTTCAATCTGGAGTTGGCCCGTTCAAAAACGATAGATAAAATCACGCCCGAAAGCGAGATGTTCTTTGTGACATGGTATAAGAACGTCATTGACATGATGAGTATGGACGGATGGGCGCGTACGGGGATTGTGGCTTTTGTGCTAGCCTGCGTGCTGATTCTGGTGTTTTTCTTAGGCAATAAGGTCGTGTGGAAGAAATTGGGTTTCTTTGGTGCTTTGGTCATGTTGGCGGTCGTCGTGATGGCCAATGTGTTTGCCTGGACGCAACATCAGGAACTGAATGTTCGTAGCGGGGCCGTGGTGATGAGTAGTTCGGTAGTCGTGAAGAGTACCCCGAACGAATCGGGTACGGATCTCTTTGTACTGCATGAAGGTACGCGTGTGGAAATCATAGACGATTCAATGAAAGAATGGAAAGAAATACGGTTGGCAGACGGTAAGGTAGGTTGGATGCCGGCAGAAGCAATGGAGGTGATTTGATATGGCGTTGGAAGATTGGCTTGGCTTGGACCAACGGTTGCTGTTGTTGCTGAACGGGAGTGATTCATTGTTCTTCGACCATCTGATGGGCGGAATTACCAGTACAGTAGCTTGGATACCAGTGGCTGTCATACTGTTTTATGTGTTGGTCAAGAACAATTCCATGCGTGAGGTAGGGCTTATTGTGTTGTTTCTAGCCTTGTCCATCTTGTTGGCCGATCAGTTTTCTTCTTCTTTCTGTAAGCCCTACTTTGCCCGTTTCCGCCCCGCTCAGGATCCCATGCTAATGTATCTAGTTGATGTGGTGGATGGCTACCGGGGTGGACGCTACGGCTTTATATCCAGTCATGCCGCCAATACTTTTGCCGTATGTATCTTTTTGGCTTTGTTGGTTCGTAATGTTTGGATGACCTTTTCTTTGGTTTTATGGGCTGCGCTCTGTTCTTATTCCCGTATTTATCTGGGGGTACATTATCCGGGAGATATTCTGTTTGGAATGCTTTGGGGGGTATTGGTAGGTTTTTCTACTTATACGGTATGTGCTTATATTTTACGTAAGATGTCACCGGATAGGAATTTCATTTCTACTCAACATACTTCCACGGGTTATGCCGTGGAAGATTTGGATATTTTCCAAAGTGTGCTTTACCTCACTTATCTGGTATTGGCCATACGGGCGGTGGTTTTGTGATGCTAGAATGGTCTGATGTCCTTTTCTCATTTTCATGGAATAGATGATTTTTAACAATATAGGCTGATTTGTAGTAGTTACAATATTGTTGTTTGGATGACTTTTATATTGCAAAGTGTGAATATCGGAGCCTTTGTATTTATTCTTGGTTATGACTGTTTGGTTTTAGAGGGCTTTTTGACCGTAAATACTCCGTTTATATAAGCCTCTATTTTTATTGTTTATCTTTTTTCTTTAACTAAATTCCTCTTGTAAAACCACAGAACTGCCATTACCTTTGTGTCCCAATTTATCGGAAGAGTCCGAATAGACTTGGCTTGCACTAATTCTATCAATTAAAAATTAAACGAAAATGAATCAAATGATGCTATTAGCGGAAACCGAGATGAGAACAACACTTAACTATGGGCGTAAAAATTATGTGAGTCCTGAAGTCCGGGTCATGTCATTCGAAACAGAGATGATGATTGCCGGAAGTGATATGAATCCGGAACCTCCAAATCCGGGATATAACTCGGGACATAATCCGGATGATTTTTGGGACGCGTGGCGATGATGTTTTCAGTTGATTAGAAAGGATAGCGGAAAAGCACAAATAAATTCCAATATACTTTTTAAGATTAGGTTGTTTTTGGGATACAGTATTAAATTTAAAACAGAAGTTAGATGATAAAGAAACTTTTTTTAACCACTCAACTTTTATTTTGCTGTTTTGTTTTGCATAGCTATGCAAAAAGTGTGTATGTTTCGGATTCCGATAGGGACCTGAAACGACGCAATAAAATGGTAAAAGAGGCTGCTATGCTTCCGGATTCTGTGTTTGAGTATGTGAAGATGGAAGATCGTTAGTCTCCGGTAAAAAAAATAAAACCCTGCAGCGGCCCAAAGCTTGCGGGGTTTTACTTTGTTTTTGATAATAAAATTCCGTTTCTTTTACTTAGGATCATACAGCCTGAAGAACTGGTTTGTTACGG
>ENA-OPDE01001079-OPDE01001079.1-human-gut-metagenome-genome-assembly--contig:-NODE-1079-length-10471-cov-2.020641_pt1 | contig 10471 bp, 8 predicted proteins | sample MGYA00241261_ERZ501502 | MGnify/ENA primary metagenome ERZ501502 (study PRJEB25962, sample SAMEA2042450) | human gut metagenome | biome: human gut; feature: human-associated habitat; material: faeces... | reverse complement strand
GGCGATTATTTTCCTGTTCTTCCTTAAATCAAGAGTTTACAATCCATACTCCGCAATGAAGAAATTTAAGACAAAGAAATAGCTTCTGTTTCTTACAAATATTTCTACTGTAAAGATAATGCCAAACAGCCTTGCGGGCAAATGAAACAGTTGACAGCTGAAAAAACCAATGATAAGATAAATGCACTCAAATTATAACAGAACAGGCTTACAGTCAGAAAAGGATCAGAATTTCGGTTCTGATTATTTTTTGTGTTTTATTCAGCTGACAAGGGAAAGTTCGTACTTGAAAAAGAATAAAAATTGGGTTATAATACGAACAAATGTTTGTAATGCAAAAAATCATTCCCGGATTTACAGTAAGCAATCCGGTTAATATAAAGAAAGGAAATGTAACAGACATGGCAAAGAAAAACACCTATGATGCAGGGAGCATCTCTGTCCTTGAGGGCCTGGAGGCGGTTCGTAAGCGTCCGGGAATGTACATCGGAAGTGTTTCACGAAAAGGATTAAATCATCTCATTTATGAGATCGTAGATAACGCAGTAGATGAACATCTGGCAGGATACTGCAGTCTGATCCATGTAGTTCTGGAGAAAGATGGTTCCTGTACGGTTACGGATAATGGAAGAGGAATTCCGGTAGATATGCATGAGAAAGGAGTATCGGCAGAGAGACTTGTATTTACAACTCTTCATGCAGGCGGTAAATTTGATAATTCTGCCTATAAGACCAGCGGAGGACTTCATGGAGTAGGCTCTTCGGTTGTGAATGCCCTGTCTACATATCTGGACATTAAGATCAGTCGTGACGGATATGTTCACCATGACCATTATGAGAGGGGAATCCCGACACTTGAACTGGAAGAGGGGCTTCTGCCGAAATTGGGTAAGACCAGACAGACTGGAACTAGTATCAATTTCCTCCCTGACCCGGAGATTTTTGAAAAGACAAGATTTTCTGCAACAGAAGTAAAGAGCAGACTTCATGAGACCGCATATCTGAATCCGGAACTGACCATTCATTTTGAGGATAAAAGAGGTGCAGAGGTTGAGGATATTACCTATCATGAGCCGGACGGTATCATTGGATTTATCAAAGATCTGAACCACAGTGCGGAAGTCCTGCATGATCCGGTTTACTTGAAAGGGGAAGCAGACGGCATTCAGGTAGAGGTGGCATTCCAGTTTACCAATGAATTTCGTGAGAATGTACTGGGCTTCTGTAATAACATTTACAATGCAGAGGGCGGTACTCATCTGACCGGATTTAAGACTACATTTACCACAGTCATGAATACTTATGCGAGAGAGATTGGCGTTCTTAAAGACAAGGATCCGAACTTCACAGGTGCAGATATCCGTAACGGAATGACAGCGGTTGTTTCCATCAAGCATCCGGAACCGCGTTTCGAGGGGCAGACCAAGACAAAGCTGGATAATCAGGATGCATCACGCGCAACCGGAAAGGTTGTAGGAGAGCAGATGGTACTCTATTTTGACAGAAATCTGGAGACTCTTAAGACAATCCTTTCCTGCGCGGAGAAAGCTGCCAAAATCCGCAAGACAGAGGAGAGAGCCAAGACCAATCTTCTGACAAAGCAGAAATATTCCTTTGACTCTAACGGAAAGCTGGCAAACTGTGAGAAAAAGGATCCTTCCCAGTGTGAGATCTTTATCGTAGAGGGAGATTCTGCGGGAGGTTCCGCAAAGACTGCACGTAACCGTAATTACCAGGCAATCCTTCCTATCAGAGGTAAGATCCTGAATGTAGAGAAAGCAACCATTGACAAAGTGCTTGCCAATGCGGAGATCAAGACCATGATCAATGCATTCGGATGTGGATTCTCCGAAGGATACGGAAATGACTTTGACATTACAAAGCTTCGTTACGACAAGATTGTGATCATGGCTGATGCCGATGTGGATGGGGCGCATATTTCCACACTGCTCCTTACATTGTTCTATCGATTTATGCCGGATCTGATCACTGAGGGACATGTGTATATTGCCATGCCGCCATTATATAAAGTCATGCCTAAGAAGGGGCAGGAGGAATACCTGTATGATGATAAGGCACTGGAGAGATACAGACGTGCCCATAAGCCGGGAAGCTTTACTCTTCAGAGATATAAAGGTCTGGGCGAGATGGATGCGGAGCAGCTCTGGGAGACTACTCTGAATCCGGAGACAAGAATGATGAAGCGGGTGGAGATTGAGGATGCGAGACTTGCATCAAGCGTGACAGAGATCCTGATGGGAAGCGATGTCCCGCCGAGAAAGAAATTTATCTATGAGCATGCACAGGATGCAGAGCTGGACATCTGATTTTGCCGGAGTGTTATGTGGAAATTAAGACAGATACATGGATATGTGTCTGAGATGGAGGAAAGAAATTAAATGGAAACAAAACAGGAGAATGTGATTCCCACCGACTATGCGGAGGTCATGCAGAAATCCTATATAGATTATGCCATGAGTGTTATTATCTCCAGAGCCCTGCCGGATGTGCGTGACGGATTGAAGCCTGTACAGAGAAGAACTCTGTATGATATGTATGAACTGGGTATCCGTTATGACAGACCATACAGAAAATGTGCCCGTATCGTAGGTGACACCATGGGTAAATATCACCCCCATGGTGACAGCTCGATCTACGAAGCACTTGTGGTAATGGCTCAGGATTTTAAGAAAGGCAAAACACTGGTTGACGGACATGGAAACTTCGGTTCCATCGAGGGTGACGGTGCAGCTGCCATGCGATATACAGAAGCCAGACTGGAGAAACTGACACAGGATGTTTTCCTCGAAGATCTGGATAAGAATGTGGTAGATTTTATGCCGAACTTTGATGAGACAGAGAAGGAACCGGTGGTACTTCCTGTCAGAATCCCGAATCTGCTGGTAAACGGAGCAGACGGTATTGCGGTCGGTATGGCAACCAGTATTCCGCCTCACAATCTGGGTGAAGTGGTAGATGCGGTGAAGGCATATATGAAGAATAACGACATCAGTGTCAAAGGGCTGATGCGCTATCTCAAGGGACCGGACTTTCCGACAGGTGGTCTGGTAGTAAATAAAGATGATCTGCTCAGGATTTATGAGACAGGAACAGGGAAGCTTCGTGTCAGAGGCAAAGTGGAGACAGTGAAGCTCAAAGGTGGCAGACAGCAGCTTGTGATCACAGAGATTCCTTATACAATGATCGGTGCAAATATCGGAAAATTCCTGAATGATATTGCGTCTCTTGTGGAAAACAAGAAGACAACAGATATCGTGGATATCTCCAACCAGTCTTCCAAAGAGGGAATCCGTATTGTTCTTGACCTGAAGCGTGACGCAGATGTAGAGAATCTTACAAATATGCTCTATAAGAAGACAAAGCTGGAAGATACTTTTGGCGTGAATATGCTGGCAGTTGCGGATGGCAGACCGGAAACCCTGAGTCTGAAGCAGGTGATCGAGCATCACGTAGATTTCGTGTTCGATGTCACGACCAGAAAGTACACCACACTTCTGAATAAGGAGCAGGAGAAGAAAGAAATCCAGGAAGGTCTGATCAAGGCATGTGATGTGATCGACCTGATCATCGAGATCCTGCGAGGAAGCAAGAACAGAGAACAGGTAAAGAAATGCCTGGTTGAAGGTGTGACAGAAGGAATCAGGTTCAAGGGTAAATCAAGCGAGAAAGCTGCACAGAAGCTGCACTTCTCAGAGAAACAGGCAGCTGCGATCCTGGATATGCGTCTGTACAAACTGATCGGTCTGGAGATCGAGGCACTTCAGGCAGACTATGCAGAAACAATGAAGAACATTGCCATTTATGAAGATATCCTGAATAATTATGATTCCATGGCAGAAGTGATCATGAAAGAACTGGATCAGATCAAGAAAGAATACGGTACGAAACGCCGCACAGTGATCGAGAATGCAGAAGAAGTTGTCTATGAAGAAAAGAAGATGGAGGAGATGGAAGTCACCTTCCTCATGGACCGTTTCGGATATATGCGGACCATTGATAAGTCTGCATATGAGAGAAATAAAGAAGCTGCCAATGCAGAGAACAAATATGTGTTTAACTGTATGAATACAGATAAGATCTGTATCTTTACAGATAATGGAAAGATGCACAGTATCAAGGTGGCAGATATTCCGCTGGTTCGTTTCAGGGATAAGGGGACACCGGCAGATAATCTGAGCAATTATGACAGTGCACAGGAACGTATGCTCTATGTAGCACCACTGGCATCTGTAAAAGAAAATACACTTCTGTTTGTCACTGCTGCATCCATGTGCAAGCTGGTGAGTGGTGCAGAGTTTGATGTGGCGAAGAGAACGATCGTGTCTACGAAACTTGCTGAAGAGGATTCCCTGATCTTTGTGGGTTCTGCGGATGAAATGGAACAGGTGGTATTCCAGAGTGAGGGCGGATATTTCTTAAGATTTCAGAAACAGGATATTTCTGCTATGAAGAAAACATCTATCGGGGTGCGTGGAATGAAACTGGCAGAAGGAGATAAGCTGGATCATGCATATCTTCTGGAAAGCCGCCAGGAATATACCATTACTTACCATGAGAAACCCTATGTTCTCAACAGGATAAAACTGTCCAAACGGGACAGTAAAGGAACAAAACCACGTATATAAAACCAACAAATCCGCTAAAATCAAGGTTTTTGCAGGAAAAGCCTTGCAATTGCCGAGAATTGGTGTTACAATACATCTAAATTAGAACTTGTTGACAAAGGAGTGGGCGTGAGCCCACTCTTATTTGTTGCATGGAAAGGCAGGTGGGAAAATGAGCAGACGGGAAGAGTATGAAAAGCGCGCAGAGGAACTTCTGGCACCGATCGTAGAACTTAACGGCTTTGAACTGGTTGATGTAGAATATGTGAAGGAAGCAGGTAACTGGTATCTGAGAGGATACATTGACAAACCAGGCGGAATTACGGTAAATGACTGCGAGACAGTCAGCAGAGCATTCAGTGACAAACTGGATGAGAATGATTTTATCGAAGACAGTTATATCATGGAGATCAGTTCACCGGGACTGGACAGACCGCTGAAGAAAGACAAAGACTTTGAGAGAAACATGGGAAAACTGGTGGAAATCCGTACCTACCGGCCAATCGAGAAGCAAAAAGAGTTCTGCGGGATTTTGACCGCATATGATAGTAACAGTGTGACAATCGATGAGGATGGAACCGAGCGTGTTTTTGATAAGAAAGACACAGCCCTGATACGCCTCGCAATAGAGTTTTAGTTAATTCGGGAGGATAAGAAAAAAATGAGCAGAGAGTTAAAGGAGGCACTGGATATCCTTGAAAAGGAAAAGAGTATCAGCAAAGATACTCTGCTTGAGGCAATTGAGCAGTCTCTGATCCAGGCCTGCAAGAACCATTTTGGAAAAGCTGACAATGTACATGTAACTATTGATCCGGAAACCTGCGATTTTTCAGTGTATGCAGACAGAAGTATCGTAGAATACGTAGAGGATCCTGCAATGGAGATTTCTCTGGCAGATGCTTTGAAGATCACATCAAGAGCTGAGATCGGAGGCATGATACAGGTTCCGATCCAGTCTAAGGAATTCGGACGTATTGCGACACAGAATGCAAAGAACGTTATCCTGCAGAAAATCCGCGAGGAAGAACGTAAAGTGCTGTATGATGAATATTATGGAAAAGAGAAAGAAGTAGTAACCGGTATTGTACAGCGTGTGATGGGCAAGAATGTAAGCATCAATCTTGGTAAGGCAGATGCAGTATTAAGTGAGAATGAACAGGTGAAAGGGGAAACCTTCCAGCCGACAGAGAGAATCAAGGTGTATATTCTTGAAGTCAAGGATACCCCGAAGGGACCTCGTATTCTGGTATCCAGAACTCATCCGGGACTTGTGAAACGTCTCTTTGAGTCAGAAGTAGCAGAAGTAAAAGACGGAACTGTTGAGATCAAGAGCATCGCACGTGAGGCCGGTTCCCGTACAAAGATCGCTGTATGGAGCAACGATCCGGATGTAGATGCAGTTGGTGCATGCGTAGGTATGAACGGCGCACGTGTCAATGCAGTAGTTGAGGAACTTCGCGGTGAGAAGATCGATATCATCAACTGGGATGAGAATCCTGCAATCCTGATCGAGAATGCATTGAGCCCTGCAAAGGTTATCGCAGTTATGGCAGATCCTGATGAGAAGACAGCTCTGGTAGTTGTTCCTGATTATCAGCTGTCCCTTGCAATCGGTAAAGAAGGTCAGAATGCACGTCTTGCTGCAAGACTTACAGGATTTAAGATTGACATCAAGAGTGAGACTCAGGCAAAAGAAGCCGGAGATTTCTATGATTATGATGATGACGAGACTGCAGAAGATGCAGCTGAGGCATCAGCAGAGGAAACTTCAGCAGAAGATTCCCTGACAGAAGAAACCGAAGCAGAAGAAGTTTCAGAGGAAGTTCCTGTAGAAGAAGAGCCACAGGCTCAGGAAGCAGGAGAGAATGAAGACGAAGAATAAGATTCCCATGCGCCAGTGTACCGGCTGCAGGGAAATGAAAAGCAAGAAAGAGATGCTCAGAGTTCTTAAGACCACAGAAGATGAGATCGTGCTTGATACTACTGGTAAGAAAAACGGCAGAGGCGCATATCTGTGTCTTTCCAGAGAATGTCTGGATAAAGCGATCAAAAATCATGGACTTGAGCGTTCACTGAAAACTGCGGTTCCGGATGAGGTATACGAACGACTTAAGAAGGAGCTGGAAGATATTGAAAAATAACAGAGTACTGTCGCTGATAGGGCTGGCTACCAAAGCAGGCAAGACCGTAAGCGGAGAATTTTCCACAGAGAAATCTGTAAAGACCGGAAAAGGACTGCTTGTGATCGTTGCTGAGGATGCCTCCGAGAATACAAAGAAGAAATTCAGGAATATGTGCAGTTTTTATGAAGTTCCGATTTTCTTCTTCTCAGATAAAGAGAGCTTAGGCAGAGCAATGGGAAAGGAGTACCGCGCCTGTCTGGCTGTCCAGGATGAGAACTTTGCGAAAGCAATCATGAAGGAGGTATAGCGATTGTCAAAATTAAGAGTACATGAGCTGGCCAGAGAGCTTGGACGACAGAACAAAGAAGTAATCGAGTTCCTGAAATCAAAAGGCATTGATGTCAAAAGCCATATGAGTATGGTGGATGAGCCTGCGGTTTCGGAAGTAAAGAATAGATTCAGAAAAGACAATAATAACAGGGGAAAGGAGCATATTGCGAAATTGGAGACTCCCAAGACAGAAGAAAAGGTTGTAACAGCAAAATCAGAAGGAGATAAAACTGAAACACCTAAAAAGAAAAAAAATATTATCCGCGTTTTTCATGCACAGAATGCAAGTGACGGAGGAAAAACAAGAAAGAAACCTGTGAAAGCTGAAGGCGAGAGAACAGGTTCACCAAGAAATGCAGAAGGAAGAAATTCCGACAGTTCAAGAACAGACGGTGACAGACCAAGAAGAAATAATAATGACCGCCCAGGTACAGGCAACAGAAGACCGGACGGACAGAACCGTCAGGGAAGACCTCAGGGTGAAGGAAGATCCCAGGGAGGACGTTTTGGCCAGGGAAGAAACCAGGGCGAAGGAAACCGTCAGGGAAGACCTCAGGGCGAGGGAAGATCCCAGGGAGATAACCGCCAGGGAGGACGTTTCGGACAGGGAAGATCCCAGGGCGATGGCCAGGGCCGTCCGGGCGGAAGATTCCAGGGCGATGGAAATCGTCAGGGAGGACGTTTCGGACAGGGAAGACCACAGGGAGATGGAAACCGTCAGGGAGGAAGACCGCAGGGCAATGGCCAGGGTCGTCCGGACGGAAACAGAAGTGAAGGACGTGACGGACGCTTCGGCGGCAGTCAGGGACGTCAGGGACAGCGCCAGAATACAAGAAAGAATGACGATATGGCATTTGCACCGGAACTGACAAAGACTTCCAAAGACAGCAAGAGAGAAAGAGACAGAGAGAACAAAAACAAGAAAAAAGATTTTGATAAGACACAGAGTGGCGGACGCAGACCAAATCAGGGCGGATTTAACAAAAATTCCAGAATCCCGAAAGCTCTGCAGAAACCGGCTCCGCAGCCAAAACAGGAAGAGAAGAAACCTGAGGTTAAGGAAATCACACTTCCGGAGAAGATGACGATCCGCGAACTGGCAGAAGCTATGAAAATGCAGCCGTCAGTAATTGTGAAGAAGCTCTTTATGCAGGGTATGATGGTTACTGTAAACCATGAGATCGATTTTGAGAAAGCTCAGGAGATTGCTCTGGAATATGATATCATCGCAGAACCGGAAGAGAAGGTAGACGTTATCGAAGAACTCCTCAAAGAGGATGAAGAAGACGAAAAAGATATGGTTTCAAGACCACCTGTAGTCTGTGTTATGGGGCACGTTGACCATGGTAAAACATCTCTTCTGGATGCAATCCGTGATACACATGTAACCAGAGGGGAAGCAGGTGGAATCACACAGCACATTGGTGCATCTGTAGTTGAGATCAATGGACAGAAGATCACATTCCTGGATACACCGGGACATGAAGCATTTACTGCAATGCGTATGCGTGGTGCAAACTCCACAGATATCGCAGTTCTGGTTGTAGCAGCTGATGATGGTGTGATGCCTCAGACAGTAGAGGCTATCAGCCATGCGAAGGCGGCAGGCGTTGAGATCATAGTTGCAATCAACAAGATTGATAAGCCAAGTGCTAATATTGAGCGTGTAAAACAGGAACTTTCTGAATATGAACTGATCCCGGAAGACTGGGGCGGAAGTACGATTTTTGTTCCTGTATCCGCACATACAGGAGAGGGAATCGATACTCTTCTTGAGATGATCCTTCTTACAGCTGAGGTATGTGAATTAAAGGCAAATCCGAACCGTTCCGCAAGAGGTCTTGTAATCGAGGCTCAGCTTGATAAAGGTAAAGGTCCGGTTGCCACGATCCTTGTCCAGAAAGGTACTCTTCATGTGGGAGACTTTATTGCAGCAGGAGCATGCAATGGTAAGGTTCGTGCTATGATGGATGATAAGGGACGCAGGATTAAAGAAGCAGGTCCTTCTACTCCTGTAGAAATCCTGGGACTTGGTGATGTGCCGAATGCAGGTGAAATTCTTCTTGCATTTGACAGTGATAAGGAAGCCAAGAACTTTGCAGGTGCATTTGTATCTGAGAACAAGAACCGTCTTCTTGAGGAGACTAAGGGCAAATTATCTCTGGATAATCTCTTTGATCAGATTCAGGCAAGTGATCTGAAGGAACTTCCGCTTATTGTCAAAGCAGATGTACAGGGATCTGTGGAAGCTGTAAAGCAGAGTCTTGTGAAGCTGTCTAATGATGAAGTTGTCGTTAAGGTCATCCATGGTGGTGTAGGTGCTATCAACGAATCGGACGTAACACTGGCTTCCGCCTCCAACGCGATCATCATCGGTTTCAACGTTCGTCCGGACGCGACAGCAAAAGCAACCGCAGAACAGGAAGGTGTAGACCTGCGTCTGTACCGTGTCATCTATCAGGCAATCGAAGATGTGGAAGCTGCCATGAAGGGTATGCTTGATCCGGTATACGAGGAAAAAGTTATCGGTCATGCAGAGGTTCGTCAGCTGTTCAAAGCTTCAGGTGTCGGTACAATTGCGGGAAGTTATGTTCTGGATGGTGTATTCCAGAGAGGCTGTACGGTAAGAATCTCCAGAGAAGGAAAACAGATCTTCGAAGGCCCACTGGCATCTCTGAAACGATTCAAAGATGATGTGAAAGAAGTAAAAGCTGGTTATGAATGTGGTCTGGTATTCGAAGGATTCAACGATATCCAGGAATTGGATCAGGTAGAAGCATACATCATGGTAGAAGTACCGAGATAGGCTTTCATACCGGATTGAGGTGATAGATAATGAGAAAAAACAGCATAAAAAATACAAGGATTAACGGCGAAGTGATGAAAGAATTAAGCCTCATCATCCGTCAGGAGATCAAAGATCCCAGAATTCATATGATGACATCCGTCACTTCTGTGGAAGTGGCACCGGATCTGAAAACCTGCAAGGCATACATCAGTGTGATGGGTTCCGATGAAGAAAAGAAAGATACCATTGCCGGTCTTCGCAGTGCGGAAGGTTATGTACGCCGCCAGCTGGCAAAACGTCTGAATCTTCGTAACACACCGGAGATTCAGTTTGTACTGGATCAGTCGATTGAATATGGTGTGCATATGTCCAGATTAATTGACGAGGTAAATAAAGAGACCCCGGAAAGGGATGAGGAAGATGATAAATAATATTGCATCTGTACTTGAGGGTGTAACCACAGCAGCCATCGCCGGTCACGTAAGACCGGATGGTGACTGCGTGGGCTCCTGCATGGGAATGTACCTGTATCTGAAAGAAAATTACCCACAGATCCAGACAGATGTTTATCTGGAGGAGGTACCGGAAGTATTTCATTTTATTCA
>ENA-OPDE01001078-OPDE01001078.1-human-gut-metagenome-genome-assembly--contig:-NODE-1078-length-10473-cov-2.159244_pt1 | contig 10473 bp, 10 predicted proteins | sample MGYA00241261_ERZ501502 | MGnify/ENA primary metagenome ERZ501502 (study PRJEB25962, sample SAMEA2042450) | human gut metagenome | biome: human gut; feature: human-associated habitat; material: faeces... | reverse complement strand
TGCGGGTCTGGAAGCGGAATTGCTGAAAGAAGCGATCTTGTATACGGATGAAGCGGATGCTTGAACAGCTCATCGGAGTCGGCAAGCTCTACCATCTTTCCGTAGTACATAACACCGATTCGATCAGAGAAATACTTTACAACAGATAAGTCATGAGCGATAAACAGAATCGTCAGACCCATCTTGTGACGAAGATCATCAAGAAGGTTGATAACCTGCGCCTGAATGGAAACATCAAGTGCACTAACTGGCTCATCTGCAATGATAAGCTCTGGATTCATAACAACCGCACGTGCAACACCAATACGCTGGCGCTGTCCGCCGGAAAGCTCCTTCGGCTTCCGATCCTCCAGCCCTTCCAATTCCAGCATTTTGAGGACTTCTTTTAAGCGCGCATTGATCTCGTTCTCATCCATCTTGTGTGCTTTTAAACCATATATGATATTATTCTTGACGCTCATATGCGGAAACAGCGCATAGTTTTGAAACACCATCGAGACACCGCGCTCGCCGCACGGCACATCATTTACCACCTGGTCGCGCATCCACAGGTTTCCGGCAGTCACATTTTCCAGTCCCGCAATCATGCGAAGTGTCGTCGATTTTCCACAGCCGGACGGACCTAATAAAATCAGGCGTTCGCCCTCCTTTACCTCCATGCAGAGGTCCTCCACGACCACATTTTTGCCATACGCCTTTTTAACATTTTCAAATACAATATTTTTCATTGAATTAATCTATCCCTTTCTTATGTCCAGCGCAATCTCCCGTTATCCCTTCAATCCAGACGCCGCAAATGTATTGATGATATAGCGCTGGAAAATGATATACAGTACCAGCGGAATCAGCATCGTGAGCACCGACACCGCCATCGCGATCGTAAATTCCGTACCGCCCTCGGCACTGATGTACATCTGCAATGCCAGCGACAGCGTATAATTTTCCTTGGATTTTAAGATCAGCACCGGCCACACATATTCATTCCACGAATTGATAAAGAAAATGATGCCGGTGGAAATGATGGACGGACGCACCAGCGGAATCACAATGTCGCGCATGATTTTCATGTGCCGGATATTTTCCATCCGCGCCGCCTCAATGAGTGCCAGCGGGATTCAACGCATTGCCTGGCGCAGCAGGAAAATTCCCAGCACATCCGCCAGCTGCGGCAGTGCGACGCCCCAGATGCGATCGCGCAGACCGATCTTAGAGATCAGAAGATAATTTGGAATCATCGTGACCGTAAACGGGATGAACAGCGTGCTTAACATAATAAAATACAAAAATCCTTTTCCCTTAAACCGGAAATAGACGAACGCATACGCCGCCAGAAGTCCCGTGATTGTCTTAAAAATCGTGACCGTCGATGCAATCAGAAACGTATTCAGCGTGATTTTCACAAACGGCAGTTTGTCAAATACATGCCGGTAATTTTCCAGCGTCGGATGCAGCGGAATTACCTGAAAAACTGTGTTGAACGCCTCCTGCATCGTCTTAAAAGAGTTGGAAATTGCAAATACGATCGGCATCAGAAGGAGGAAAACGACCACCACCAGAAACAGATGCCAGCCGATCTGTCTGTCTTTAGTTTTCATAGTAAACCCCCCTTTCTACAAACCGGAATTCCAGCACCAAAAGAATGATAAAGAGTGCCATCGTCATGACCGATACCGCCGAAGAAGTTCCTGTTTTATAGAGTGTAAACGCCTCATGGTACGACATATAAATCAGGTTCGAGCTGGCATAGTTCGGTCCTCCCTGTGTGACGACCTTGATCGGCGTGAACACATACTGGAGTCCCTGCACGATCGTCGTAATAAACACATAGATTCCAGTTGCAGAACTCATCGGCACGACGATATCCTTAAAAATCTTCCACATCGGCACATTTTCCAGACGCGCCGCCTCGATGATCTCCATTGAGACACCGGAGACTCCCGCCAGAATGTTGATGAAATTGTAGCCAAACGTCTTCCAGGTCGTGATAATGCAGAGTACCGCGATGACCCAGCCCTCCGTTTTCGACCAAAACGGCAGGTTCAGCCCAAACCCGCCTGCCACAATCGCGACCGGACCCGAAATCGGATTCAGAATCCATGTATACAGAATCGAGCCGACGACCAGCGAAATCACACTCGGCAGGAAAAAGACCGCCTTGTAAAAACTCTGTCCCTTTTTGATGACGCACGAAAGAATGAATGATAAAATGTACGGCATCACAAAGTTAAACACCAGAAGAATCACGATGTACCAGAATGTATTGCCAAAGATTTTCCATGTATTCGGATCCTTCAAAACGGAAATATAATTCCCCAGTCCCACAAACTTCTTGACCGGCTTTACCATGTTCCATTCAAAAAAACTCAAATACAGCGTGTAAAAAAGCGGATAAAACATAAATACCGCAAACATGACGAGCGACGGCAGCAAAAAAACATATCCAAGCGCTGCCTGTTTTTTGTCCTCCCGATTCAAACTATTTCCTCCATTCTAATGTACGCTCGGAATCTTTCGGCGCCTGCCCAGCCACAACAGCAGGTGTTGGAAAGACTCTGAGCCTGCATTTTATGAAGGGGCTGCCGCCAAACAGCTCTTTCGCGCTCCGGCCGCTTCCTGCGTCTTATCTGCACACAGTCCATTCTGCCAAAACACGTTCTGCTATTCCGCAACAACCCCATTCTCATTTCTGTCCTAAATTTTGTAATGATTTTCCTGCCACCCGAAAGCTGTTCCAAGCGTCAGGCTGCCTGTCCCTACTGTGCATCCAGCAGCTGGTTGATCGCATCCTGTGTGCTCGTCATACCATCTTTCGCAGATACCTGACCGCCCAGAATCTGGTCTCTCATATCCAGAAGAAGCTGCTCTGCCTCAAGGCCTGCATCGCCCGGGAATGCGGTCCATGATACAACGCCGTCCATCTGCTCAATCGCTGCATTCATCATTGTGTTCTCAGCCAGAAAATCTTTCAATCCATTTTCTGCCTCTGCCACATCTTTTCTCGGCGGTACATAACCGGTTCCCTCGGTCCATGCTGCCATTGATTCTACGCTGTAAAGATACTTCTCAAACTCCCATGCCGCCTGAATCTGCTCGTCGCTCTGCGCGGTGATGGCTAAGAAACAGCCTCCTGCCGGAACCTTGCGCTCCTTGTCGTTCCACAGCGGGGATTTCACGGTTGCTACGTCAAACTGTGCCCCCTTCTGTACGGAAGCGCGTCTCGCAATGGTGGTGTAAAGCATCGCACAGTTTCCGTCGATAAAGCTCTGGCAGCCCTCTTCCCATGAAACATGAAGGGCAGAACCATCTTTTACCATATCCTGCATCATCTGCATTGCCGCAATGCCGTCCTCGGTTGCAAAGCTTGCTTTTTTCTTGCCGGATGCATCCGCAGTCAACATATCCGCTCCCGCGCTCTCAACCAATGCCTGCTGCGCCCAGAAATCTGCCGGTTCCTGCATATAGAAACCATATTTTCCTGTCTTCTCTTTGACTGTCTCGGCAAATTCCTGTACTTCCTGCCAGGTCTCCGGTCCATCTTCGGAAAGACCCGCTTCTTTTAAGAGATCTTTATTAATGTAGAGAACCGGGCTGCTTAAGGAGTACGGGATTCCGACCTGCTCGCCGTTGCTGTTGACCGCCAGATCTAAGACATTTGGAAGGAAATTGTCGGTTAAGAAATTTGCATCCTCGCTGTCGAATTTATCAATCGCATCCTGCGGTGCCACATAGTCAAAGTTATTGGAGAAATAATCCAGAAATGCCCAGCCAATCTGAACAAGCGCCGGTGTATTTCCGGTCGCCGCTTCCGCCTGCAGGTTCTGCATCAGACCTTTGTACATATCCGGGTTGTATTTCGCTACTACCTCGATGTGGTCATTTTCCTCATTAAATTTCTTTACCAGATCGTCTACGACCAGACCTCCCTGGGTTTCTGCGTTACAGTGCCAGTATTCAATCACCGTTTTATCGCCGGATGCCGTCTTCTCTGCCCCGCTCTCTCCGGACGCGCTCTGTGTGTCGCTGCTTCCTGTCGCTGAGCTGGATGCCTGGCTGCATCCTGCCATCAATGTCATCGTGCCTGCCATCGCAAGCGCCATCAAACGCCTCATACTTACCTTCATTCGTTCTCCTCCTGCTGCGGTGTCCCATCTCCCAGTCTGTCTTACCTTGGAACCAGCCATCTATGTCAAAATCGTGATCGGGAGTCCTTTGCCGCGCTTCTCTTCTGCCAAATCACTTGTGCTGTGTCCGGATTCTATCTTAAAGATGGTCTGTAAAATGCAGGAGGCGATTTATGTAAAAATTATCTATAATTTTTGAAAATTATTTTTTCGAGGTTCTGCGGCATAAAAGAATGTGCCTTTTTGTGTAATGGGGAGTTCTAAGGAATTTCCTATTACACAAAAAACGCCTCTATCAGTTTTTACTGATAAAAGCGTTTTTTATTCTATGTTCCGTTTTCTATGTGTAGATCCGGGCTGCAGTTTCCTTCAAGGAACATGCCAGAGTGAACGCCGCAGAACGCATATTCTTTTACAGACCCGCCCCTTACAGTCTCTTAAGCAGCGCCTCTCTCGCTTCCTCATAGCCCGGTTTGCCAAGCAATGCAAACATATTTTTCTTATAGCTCTCTACGCCCGGCTGGTTGAACGGATTGACGCCCAGAAGGTATCCACTGACGCCGCAGGCAAATTCGAAGAAATAGAAGAGCTGTCCTAAGCTGTACGCATCCATCGCCGGGATCGTCACTTTCAGGTTCGGCACACTGCCGTCGGTATGTGCCAGAATCGTGCCGTTCATCGCACTCTTGTTGACGAAATCCACGCTCTTGCCAGCTAGATAGTTCATACCGTCCGTGTCAACATCTTCTTTCTTCAAAATGACCTCCGCCGGAGATTCAGCCACTTCCAGAACTGTCTCAAACATGATTCTCGCGCCGTCCTGGATGAACTGACCCATCGAATGAAGATCGGTCGTTAAATCAACCGCTGCCGGGAAAATACCTTTCTGATCCTTGCCCTCGCTCTCGCCGTAGAGCTGTTTCCACCACTCCGATACATAGTGCAGGCTCGGCTCATAGTTTGCCACAATCTCGACCTGTTTGCCCTTCCGGAGCAGAATGTTGCGGACCGCCGCATATAACAGAGCAGAATTCTTCTCAAACGGAGTCTCCAGTGCATTCTTTCTCGCGTCTGCCGCGCCCTGCATCAACGCATCTATATCCGCGCCGCTGACCGCGATCGGAAGCAGACCGACTGCCGTCAGGACGGAGAAACGACCGCCAACATCATCCGGAACCACGAAGGACTCGTAGCCCTCTTCATTTGCCAGATTCTTGAGTGCGCCCCGCGCCCGGTCTGTCGTCGCGTAGATTCGCTTGTTTGCCTCTTCTTTACCATATTTCTCAATCAGCATCTCCTTAAATACACGGAATGCGATCGCCGGTTCCGTTGTCGTACCGGACTTGGAAATAATATTGATAGAGAAATCTTTTCCATCGACCAAATCCATCAGATCATGGATGTATTTGCTGCTGATGCTATTGCCAACGAAGTAAATCTCCGGTGTTTTTCTTTTTTCTTTCGGAAGATTATTGTAAAAACTATGGGACAGGAACTCGATCGCCGCTCTTGCGCCCAGATACGAACCGCCGATACCGATTACCAGCAGGACATCGGAATCCTTCTGAATCTTCTCCGCCGCTTTTTTGATGCGTCCGAACTCTTCCTTATCATAGTCCACCGGAAGGTCGATCCATCCAAGAAAATCATTGCCCGCGCCGGTCTTTTCTACCAGCGTCTCTCTTGCCGCCTGCACGCCCGCCTTGATACCGGCGATCTCTTCCTCATGAATAAATGCAGCTGCTTTTGAATAATCAAAGATCACATCTTTTCCCATATGTTTCCTCTCCTTTGCATTTCAGCCGTCCGCAGGCGGCGTGATTACTTTGTCAAAAACTTAACTTATCTTTATTATAGCAATCTGGACACCCGTGTGCAACCAGTTTTCAGTTGGAATCATCATTTACAACCCCGATAAATACTCCCTCATAATATCCCCCAGAACCTGCGCCTCCTCGCGGCTCAAACCTTTCATCCAGTCACCCGCATTTGCCTCGCCATTTCGTGTTTTCCGCGTATCCCGGCTTGCTGCAATCTGGTCGAGGCTCTGCTTCAAATACTCCATTTCCTTGTCGCCGGGACGCTCCTTCGCTTCCTGCCTGGGACCCGTATTGTTTTCCGTTTCATTTCCTGATACCATCCGGCGATCCGTAAGATGCTCATCTGTCTCATGCTTGTCCCGTTCCTCCGGTTCGCGCGGTGCAGTGCGAACTGCCCGCATCAGATTCTGTGCCCGTGCATCCCGCTCACGGAACGGATTCACTCTCATCGCTGTCCGCGATTTTCCTTTTTCAAACTCCGTTTCTCCCAGATCCCGGTTATCCGTTTCAGCACCATCCCGACCGCTCACGCCGCGATCTGCCCGCAGAGTACTCTGCCGCCATTTCGGCATTTCCCGCACATTCGAGTCCACGCCAGCAATTCCGCCGGATACTCCAGAAGCTCCGGACATTTCCTGTCCGCGCGTCTCCTTCTCACGTGCCGCCCGAAGGAACACCGAATTATCCACATACTCCAAAAGCGCCGTTTCCAGCCGCTGCTGTTTCTGGTCAATCTGGAAACAGCTCTCGATAAATGCCAGAAACAGACCGCTCATGACAGCTGCCGACGCATACAGCACAATATAGCTCGCATCCAGCTCATACCAGTATGCCAGAAATGCCTCCACTGCTCCGGTCAGAAGCCCTAAAAGCACCATTTCCATTGACACGCCGTTCCACGCATCCAGCGAAATATGTAAAAATGAAAATCCGTCAATCTGCTTGTCCAGATATGCCTGCGTGTTCACGATGTTCTGTCCCAGGCGGCAGGTATTTTCCAACCGCTGCTTCAGATTTTGAAGATTCTTGTTCCGGGTCATCGCCATGTTGTCAGTTTCTTTTAATAATCTTTTGTAGAGGCTCCGTGTAATCAACTTGCTGACAAATCCGATCATTCCGATTGCCGCAAGAACGGACAGCGCTTTTCCAGTTTGTAAAAATTCCAGCATAAAAAAGCTCCCCTTTCTCTACTTCCGGATCACTTCCGGGTGGCTTGCCACAGGTCAGGTTTAGGCGCTTCGCAGTTTGTCTCTTGCAATTTGCTTTTCACATTCTGCTTTTTGCATTCTGCTTTTCACATTCTGCTTTTTGCGCCCTGTCAAATCCCGCCTGCATCGTGGCTTTATTATATCCGCCGAAAGAGTCTTTGTGAAGATGAGAAATGGGAAAATCGTTCGTCAAATTCTGCCTTAATTCGATTTTTAATAGGTATTTAAACAAGCAATATCATTAAGTTATACTATATGTTTCCACATATGGCAAACATTTGTTCTGTGTTTTGCAAAAAATTTGGCACACCTAACTCATCACTAAAGTAACGAGAATGCGGTGTGCCGTTTTTCAAATTTTCGTGCTTATGAATTTAATTATGCCTCATAACGAGATGCCATCTCTAATAAGAGGTTTACCGAATGCTTGATCGCCTGCGCTTCAAATGCCGCATAGTCCATACCCGCACTGTCATCTGCCTTATCCGAAATGGCACGGATGATCAGAAACGGGATTCCGTTTAAATATGCCGCCTGTGCGATCGCTGCGCCCTCCATCTCGGTACAGCTTGCGCTAAACTGCTCGATCAACCACTCCTTTTTTACCTTATCCGAGATAAACTGATCGCCGCTTACCACGCGTCCCGGAAATGCCTGAATCTCCGGATTTACCTTCTGGTTGCACTCAATCGCCAGCTCGCGCAGCTTCTCATCCGCCTCAAATGCAAAGGTATCTACACGCGGAATCTGTCCGATCCGGTATCCAAATCCGCTCGCATCCATATCATGCTGCACCGCATCCGTCGATACAACGATATCGCCAATGTTAATCTCCGCGCGCAGGGAACCGGCGATACCTGTGTTCACAATCGCACTGATATGGAACCGATCCGCCAGAATCTGACTGCACATACCTGCATTTACCTTGCCGATACCAGAGCGAACCACAACCGCGTCCTTTCCGCCCAGTTTGCCCTGATAAAAATCCATACCGGCTACACTTGTCACGGTGACATCCGTCATTTTCTCCTTGATCTGAGCCACCTCTTCATCCATCGCTCCGATGATTCCTAACATCTGTTTGTCCTCCTGTTTTTTCTATCATTCATCCTTCTATCCTTTTTAACGCGACCGTATCTTCTCAAAAGTATACTGGATTTTTGTTATCTTGACAACACCTTTACTGGCAGACTATAATCATTTTACTGCGGTGGATTCCCGCCACAGCAGATTAAAACACATACCATTTTGAGGAGGTTTTACCATGACATACAAGACAAAGGGAGTCTGTTCCCGTGAGATCAATTTTGAAGTAGAAGATAATAAAGTAAAGAATGTTCAGTTCGTCGGTGGCTGCTCCGGCAACACACAGGGCGTTGCCCGCCTGATCGATGGCATGGATATTGACGAGGCAATCTCCCGCATCGAAGGCATCCAGTGCGGCTTCCGCCCAACTTCCTGCCCGGATCAGCTGGCACAGGCGTTGAAGGAGTATAAGGCGAACGTGAAATAAGTATCTTTTGGTCGATTCTTTCACGCCCGCTGGCATAGTGAAAAACCATTTTAAAACCCCCACCTGAAAACATCTGGAATTTTGAATCCAAAAATTCCTGGATGGTTGCAGGTGGGGGTATTTATATAATCGCTTTTTTCATACTATTTCGTGTTACAAATATAGATTTCGTAACACTGTCCCCGTTGGGAATTAGTCGCCGTATTCGGTGATCATTACACCCTTTGTCTTTGTCATAAATGACTGTCCTTTTCCATTAGACTCAACATAATGAATTCCTACTACTCTATACTTATAACCTGTTTTCTGATTTTTCACTGTAAAATCATTTGTCATTCCAGACAAATCTTCTGTAGGAAAGTCTTCTTTACTTGCATCATACGTATATCTAGAAACTTCTACCCATTTTCCACCTTCTTCTCGCTGTAAAACTGCAATGTTTTTTATTTTATCACATTCTACATGCGCTAGTGTTTGAATAAAAATTCCAATGTCTCCTTTTCCTAAATTACTGATGCTGGTCATTGCTGTGTCAATAATACTTCCTCTTGGTTCTATTCCTTTAGCAATTCCTTCTGATGTATCCTCATCTACCACGCGCGAAATGTCATAATCTGCCTTTTCAATATTGATTCCATCAATACCTTCAATTTCTGCTGCGTAACTTGACATAGCACTCGCTACCATAATTAATCCTGCGCATATTAATGTATATAATTTCTTTTTCATAATTCCTCCTTAAACTAATCTTCTAAAATCAAATTTTCAACTATTTTTTTGAATTCCTTTTTAGGCATTATTCCTGAAAGTTGATAATACATATCTCCCTTTACAATATACGAACTATATTCGACTTTTCCATTGTCTGTTTTAGCCTCATCTATGTATATTTTTTGTTTCAAGAAATCATTATAAATACTTTCTTTCTTCTTCCTATCAGACACAACATTTGCTGAATTACCCACATCACCTATTCGTTGAAAAAATTTTATTTTATACTGTGCATAATCAAAATATATTACAGCCCACTTTTCTCCTATATCTATTTTAATAAATTTCATACCCGCAGGTATATAAACCAGCTTTAACGGATGAATATCTGTTTTTTTAACTATTTCTTTGTATGCTTTATCTAGTTCATCTTCTCCCTGAACAGTATCCACATTATTCAAAACAATATCACTCCGCACACTATCCCGTTCCCGCACCACATACCGATACTCCCTCTTCGCCCCAGCCGAAATCCCCATCGCCACAACCATCACTGCGATAGCGGCGGCAGCTACAGAGACTTTCACAATCGTTTTCAACCGGCGTGGTTTGCGAACTTCTTCGTGCAGTTTGACAATGTTCTCGCTGGATGATTCTTTTTCACTTTCCGGGCTTGTTCCCACCTCCGCTTCTAACTTGGCCATCAACCTCTCAAAGCCATCTTCTGATTCTGGAGGTATGTCGCTGTCTTTTACTTCCGTCTGTGCAAGGATAAAATCCTTCAACAGCTGATCTTCGCTGACTCCAAACGCTTCCTGCAGCAGGCGCTCTGCATCTTCTCCAGCTTTTTTTCCGCGCCGCCTTCTGCTCACTTTTTATCCCTCCTATCTGTCCTCCCTCTAACTTTTAGGTTGACTTTTCTTTTTTTCCGTTTACTATACTAAATGTAACCCTTTGCGGGTATGATAAAGCATAAAAACAGTTGTTTTCAGGTTATGGTTGTCCCCTCACACCGTAACCAGCGGCTGATGTGTGGAGGAAACTACTATGAAAAAAATCATTCTGACCGGCGGTGGGACTGCGGGGCATGTTACACCGAA
>ENA-OPDE01001074-OPDE01001074.1-human-gut-metagenome-genome-assembly--contig:-NODE-1074-length-10493-cov-3.104714_pt1 | contig 10493 bp, 9 predicted proteins | sample MGYA00241261_ERZ501502 | MGnify/ENA primary metagenome ERZ501502 (study PRJEB25962, sample SAMEA2042450) | human gut metagenome | biome: human gut; feature: human-associated habitat; material: faeces... | reverse complement strand
GGAAAATATTGTGAAAAAAAAGGATTAGTGCTACAATGACTGCGAAAACAGAAACAGAGTAAACGTCAGGAGGAGAAAATCATGGCAATTTTAGTAACAGGCGGTGCAGGATACATTGGAAGCCATACAGTTGTAGAATTGCAGAACGCAGGATATGATGTTGTAGTTCTGGATAACTTAAGCAATGCAAGTGAGAAATCTCTGGAAAGAGTTTCCAAGATCACAGGCAAACCAGTGAAATTCTACAAAGCAGACATCCTGGACCGCGATGCTTTAAATGAAATTTTTGATAAAGAAGATATTGATTCCTGTATTCATTTCGCAGGTCTGAAAGCAGTAGGGGAATCTGTTGCCAAACCTTGGGAATATTACGAAAATAACATTGCAGGAACCTTAACACTGGTAGATGTTATGAGAAAACATAATGTAAAGAACATTATCTTCTCTTCATCTGCAACTGTATACGGAGATCCGGCAATCATCCCGATCACAGAAGAGTGCCCGAAAGGACAGTGCACAAACCCATACGGATGGACAAAATCCATGCTTGAGCAGATTCTGACAGACATTCAGAAAGCAGATCCGGAATGGAACGTAGTTCTTCTCCGTTACTTTAATCCGATCGGTGCTCACAAGAGCGGAACCATCGGAGAGAATCCAAACGGAATCCCGAACAACCTGATGCCATATATCACACAGGTTGCAGTAGGTAAACTGAAAGAACTTGGGGTATTCGGAAATGATTATGATACTCCGGACGGAACTGGTGTGAGAGATTACATTCACGTAGTTGACCTTGCAAAAGGACATGTAAAAGCTCTTAAGAAAATCGAAGATAATTCCGGATTAAGTATCTACAACCTTGGTACAGGAAAAGGCTACAGTGTTCTTGATATTGTGAAGAATTTTGAAGCTGCTACAGGTGTTAAAATTCCATATGTGATCAAGCCACGTCGTCCAGGCGATATCGCAACCTGCTATTCCGATGCTTCCAAAGCAGAGAGAGAACTGGGATGGAAAGCCGAAAACGGTATTAAAGAAATGTGTGCAGACTCCTGGAGATGGCAGTCCAATAACCCGAATGGTTATGAAGAATAATTAATTAAATCAACTGAATGCAGGTGCATTTAGCAACTTACCTGCGGAAAATCAATATCCCCCACACATGGAAGGAATGTTCATGCGTGGGGGATGTTTTAATGTAGGATTGGCGATGTGGTTTTTTTCGGCTATAATAGATAAAAGAAAGGAGAGGACGCATATGAAAGTAGCAGCAATTCAGATGCCCACAGTAAAAGATAAAATACAAAATATCCGTACTGCCGGCACTTATATAGAAAAAATAAAGGCGGAAAATCCGGACTTTGTAATTCTTCCGGAGATGTTCTGCTGTCCGTATCAGACCGAAAATTTTCCAGTTTATGCAGAAAAAGAAGGTGGTCCATCCTGGCAGGCAATGTCTGATTATGCCAGAAAGTATCATATTTATCTGATCGCAGGTTCCATGCCGGAAGCAGATGATGTGGGAAAGGTTTACAACACTTCTTATATTTTTGACAGAGATGGAAAACAGATTGGTAAGCACAGAAAAGCTCATCTCTTTGATATCAATGTAAAAAATGGCCAGTACTTTAAAGAATCAGATACTCTGACTTCGGGAGATCATGCCACAGTATTTGATACTGAATTTGGGAAAATGGGTGTCATGATCTGCTACGACATCCGCTTCCCGGAGTTTGCCCGCACAATGGCACTGGACGGTGCAAGGATGATTTTCGTCCCGGCAGCATTTAATATGACCACAGGTCCGGCACACTGGGAACTGACTTTTCGTGCAAGAGCCCTTGACAATCAGATCTACATGCTTGGATGTGCTCCTGCCAGAGATACACAGGCAGGATATATTTCCTGGGGATATTCTATTGTAACAAATCCATGGGGAAAGGTTATGAAACAGTTGGATGAGAAAGAGGGCATTTTAATAGAAGAAATAGATTTGGACCGGGAAGACCAGATCAGAGAGCAGCTTCCATTATTAAAACACCGCAAATCTGAAATGTACCATTTATAGGAGAACACATTTTTTTCGCAGACTGACCATAGATCAAACATATTTATTAGATATAGTAATGCCATCAACAAAAACAAAAAAACAGAGAAAATTCAAAATAGAAAGAACAGAGAGGTTCCCTGTTTATGAAGATTTACGGTAATTTCCCCAATATGACAGCCTGACTGTCCGGGTATTTTGCAAAAAAGCGGAGATGGAAAAGGTGAAATATATTATTGGGGGAGTATTGTAAATGAATTTTATATAAGAGAGGCATATGGAAATGACAGAAACAACAAAGAGAACAACAAAAGTATGGGCACACAGGGGTGCCAGCGGATACAGACCGGAGAACACTCTGGAAGCATTTGAACTTGCCATCAGACAGGGCGCAGACGGAATCGAACTGGATGTACATACTTCCGCAGACGGCGAACTCATCGTTATGCACGACGAAAACGTAGACCGTGTCACAGACGGAACCGGACTGATCAAAGATATGACACTGGCTCAATTGAAAGAATTAAAAGTCAGTACACCCGCAGAACCATCGGGAATTTATCACATTCCAACTCTGGCAGAAGTACTGGAGCTCATGCGCACCACAGATATGATGATAAACATTGAACTAAAGAACAGCATCTGCTTCTATCCGGGAATGGAAGAGAAGATTCTGAAACTGGTAAAAGAAATGAACATGGAAGACCAGCTGATCTATTCCTCCTTTAACCATTACAGCCTGTTACAGTTAAAACAGCTGAATGACCATGTACAGACCGGAATCCTTTTCAGTGACGGATGGGTAAATCCAGCCATGTACGCCAAAAATCTCGGAATCAACGCCGTACACCCTGCAGTTTATCACCTGAAATACCCACAGTTCATAGAAGAAGTCAAACGTGCCGGACTGAAAATGCACGCATGGACTGCCAACAAACCAGAACACATCCAGCTGGTAAAAGACGCAGGTGCAGAAGCAGTCATTACCAATTATCCGGACAGAGCGATTGAGATTATAGAGAAATAAAAAATTCCTGCCTGTTCATATGAAACTGTCATATGTTCAGGCAGGATTCTTTCTTGTATCATTATATAGATATTGTGGATTTTCAGAGTTTTCTGCTGCTATTTGAAAACCATTTCAGAAATTATTTCTGCAGTTTCTTAGCATGCTCAGATTTCGGCTCACAGGTAAGTTCAACACCCAACTTACGGAATTCCAGGATATCCACCTGAGACAGAAGTACGGAAGTATGAACCTGGCAGCCTTTTAATTTCGGAATCTGTTGCAGGGCAAGCTTGGCATCTTCATTATCTGCGGCACTGATGGAAAGTGCGATCAGAGTCTCATCAGAGTGAAGTCTTGGGTTTTTGCTTCCGAGATATTCTGTTTTGAGTGCCTGAATCGGTCTTAATGCTTCCGGAGAGATAACATGTTTGTCATGATCGATTCCTGCCAGTTCTTTCAGTGCATTCAGAAGCAGTGCTGAGGATGCCCCGAGAAGTTCAGAAGTCTTACCTGTAACAATACGTCCGTCAGGAAGTTCCAGGGCAGCAGCAGGTGCACCTGTTTCTTCTTCACGTTTCAGCGCTGCAGGAACCACCTTGCGTTCTTCGATGGTCACATGAGCCTGTTTCAGCAGAAGCTCAATCTTATAAACTTCTTCTTCGCGGCCTGTTCCGCGAACCAGAGCTTCCATGCTCTTATAATATCTGCGGATGATCTCCTGACGTGCAGCTTCCTTGCAGACTTCATCATCAACGATGCAGTTACCGGCCATATTAACGCCCATATCTGTGGGAGATTTGTAAGGGCACTCGCCCATGATCTTTTCGAACATTGCCTGGAGAACCGGGAAAATCTCCACATCCCGGTTGTAGTTCACCGTGGTCTCGCCATAGGCCTCCAAATGGAAGGGGTCAATCATGTTGACGTCATTTAAGTCAGCCGTGGCCGCTTCGTAGGCCAAGTTAACGGGATGCTTTAAGGGCAGATTCCAAATCGGGAAGGTTTCAAACTTGGCGTAACCAGCTTCGATTCCGTGTTTGTGATCGTGATAGAGCTGGCTCAAGCAAGTGGCCATCTTTCCGCTTCCGGGACCGGGCGCGGTCACAACGATCAACGAACGGGTCGTTTCAATGTATTCGTTTTGTCCCAGTCCTTCTTCGCTTACGATGAAATCAACATCGGAAGGATAGCCCGGGATGGGGAAGTGGCGATAGTGCGGAACACCTAATGTTTCTAAGCGCTTTAAAAAGGCTTGGGCGGATTTTTGCCCCGTGTATTGAGTCAGCACGACGCTACCCACATACAACCCCATTTCGCGGAAGGTATCGATTAAGCGCAAAACATCTTCATCGTAGGTGATGCCCAGGTCACCACGGATTTTATTGGATTCAATATCGCCGGCGTTGATGGCGATGACGATTTCGACATCGTTTTTGAGCTGCTGCAGCATCCGGATCTTGCTGTCGGGCTGGAAACCGGGCAGGACACGGGAGGCGTGATAATCATCAAAAAGCTTGCCTCCAAACTCAAGGTAGAGCTTGCCTCCGAATTGGGCGATTCGATGACGAATCTGTTCGGATTGCGTCGTGAGATACTTTTGATTATCAAAACCAATCGCCGTCATTTTTAGTGTTCCTTCCTTTCTGAAAATTAACAGCTTGCCAGTATAATCAAAACGAAAGAAATGACGAGAGCCTAAAAGATATTTTTGCAAAGAAATAGGTTTCGTTACTTATGGGTGGCCGACCGTTTTGCTTTATTTGGTAAGGCAAGCGGGGATTTGTGCGCCGTTAACAGAAAAATCTTTCTGATGAAGTAATTTTTAATAAGGGCCTTTACAGATGAAACTTTGCGGTTTTGATGTCGGTTTGGATAAACCGTTTTTTCTCATGGCCGGTCCCTGTGTGATCGAAAGCGAAGAAATGGTGATGGAAATTGCCCGGGAAATGAAGGCAATTTGCGACGATCTCGGCATCCCTTACATTTTTAAAGCAAGCTACGATAAAGCCAATCGCACATCGGTTTCGAGTTTCCGCGGACCCGGTATTGAAAAAGGGTTGGAAATTCTGGCTCGCGTGCGTGAGACAGTGGGCGTGCCGGTGGTCACCGACGTGCATACCGAAGCGGAGGTTCCCCTCGTTGCCAAGTACGTGGATGTGTTACAAACGCCGGCCTTTTTATGCCGCCAGACGGACTTTATTTGCGCCTGTGCTCGAACGGGGAAGCCCGTCAACATTAAAAAGGGTCAGTTCTTGGCTCCTCACGACATGATCAATGTGATTGAAAAGGCCCGCGCGGCCGCTCGTGAAGCCGGAGTCAATGAGGATAATTTCATGTGCTGTGAACGCGGCACTTCATTTGGTTATGGAAACCTTGTCAGCGACATGCGAAGCTTGGCGATTATGCGTGAGACAGGCGCGCCGGTTGTTTTTGACGCAACGCATTCGGTGCAGCTGCCGGGCGGCAACGGTAAGAGCTCCGGCGGCAACCGCGCCTTTGTGCCGGTGCTCTCGCGCGCCGCGGTCGCCGTTGGCGTTTCAGGCCTTTTCATGGAAACACACCCTGATCCCCAATGCGCCAAGAGCGATGGGCCGAATATGGTCCCGCTTTCACGTATGCGTGAACTTTTGAGCAGTTTGGTTGCCATTGACCGTGTGGTCAAGGGTTTGCCCTTGTTGGAAAACACGTTTTAACCGTCGCGACTGCTGTGCCCGTACGGTACAATAGCGACCGAGAATCAGCATAAGCCGATTTCGTTATATTTTTGAAGCAAGGTGGCCGCGGGGTCGCGACCACCGAAATCTATTTTTGAGGAACTTCCGATATGTCTACGATCAATGCCATCGTCGCTCGTGAAATTTTGGATAGCCGCGGCAACCCCACGGTGGAATGCGACGTCTATCTTGATAGCGGTGTGATGGGCCGCGCAGCTGTTCCGTCCGGCGCCTCCACCGGTATCCGTGAAGCGCTTGAATTGCGTGACAAGGACGCTCGTTACGGCGGCAAGGGTGTCATGAAGGCTGTGGAAAATATCCATGCCAAGATTCAACCCGCATTGATCGGGTTTGACGTGACGCAGCAAGCTTCCATTGATGCTCAAATGATTGAAGACGACGGTACGGAAAATAAGAGCAATTTCGGTGCCAACGCCATTTTGGGTGTTTCCATGGCTTGCGCCCGTGCGGCTGCCAACTATGTCGGCTTGCCCCTTTACCGCTATTTGGGCGGCATGGGTGCCGTGCAAATGCCTGTGCCGATGATGAACGTGATCAACGGCGGCGCTCACGCTAACAATAACTTGGATTTGCAAGAATTCATGATTATTCCGATCGGTGCTCCGAGTTTCCACGAAGCCGTGCGCTACGGTGCGGAAACGTTCCATGCATTAAAGAAGATCATTAATGGCCGCGGCATGAGCACCGCTGTGGGTGATGAAGGCGGTTTCGCCCCCAATATCGATAGCCACGAAGAAGCCATCGAATTGATCATTGAAGCCATCAAAGCCGCAGGCTACGAACCGGGCAAGGATATTGCCATCGGTTTGGACTGCGCCGCCAGCGAATTCTACGAAGACGGCAAGTACGTTCAAAAGGGTCAGGGCAAGACCTATACGGCCGAAGAATGGATCAAGGTTCTCGAAGGCTGGGTAGCTAAGTATCCGATTATCTCCATCGAAGACGGTATGGCTGAAGTCGACTGGGAAGGTTGGAAGAAGTTAACCGATGCCCTGGGCCGCCGCGTGCAGTTGGTGGGTGATGACCTCTTTGTGACCAATCCCAAGATTTTGGCCGAAGGCATCCAAAAGGGTGTGGCCAACTCTATCTTGATTAAGGTTAACCAAATCGGATCGCTTTCTGAGACGCTCGCTGCCATCGAAATGGCTAAGCGCGCCGGTTACTCCGTGGTGGTCTCCCACCGCTCCGGTGAAACCGAAGACAGCTTCATTGCTGACTTGGCCGTTGGCGTCAATGCCGGCCAAATTAAGACCGGTTCCATGAGCCGCAGCGACCGTATGGCCAAATACAACCAATTGCTTCGCATTGAAGAAGAGTTGGATGACCAAGCTGTCTACCCGGGCCGCGATGCGTTCTACTGCATCAAGGAATGGTCATTCTAACGGCTGAGCGTTAAGGTCAAAGCGCATGATTACGCCCGATAAGATCATCAAGGTCTTGTTGATCTTGTTGCTTCTGATGCTTTGGCCTTTAATCGGCGGTCAGGGGGGATATATCCGAGTGGTTTCACTCAGTGAGGAGCTTGCCGATATTAAAGAGCAAAATGCCCTCACTTTTGAGGAAAACCAACGCCTGGCCGCTGAAGTCCGCTCCCTGGTGCGAGGAGCCGATGCTATTGAAGAGCGCGCCCGCTACGACCTCAATATGGTTCGTCCCGGCGAAGTGCTCTTTCGTATTCAAAGACCTCAAAAAGTTCTTCCGGGAAATGCTATTCCCGCTGATATTCTGAACGATCCTTTGTATCGTCCCGCTCCTGTTACACCGCCCGCTAAAGAAGGCGAAAAATAGGGCGAAGCGATTATTTTCTCAAGAATTTTTCCGATATCTTTTCTTCAGATAGGCTATAACTGAAGGCATCTGTTTTTCATTGGCAAAGGATTCCAAATGATTGATGCCGTGATTGTTAAGCCTGAAGAGATGCGTGAGTGCGCCCAGGTTGCCGCGCAAGTTCGTCACACGATTCACGCCTACCCCGAAGTGGGTCTCAATTTGACTCAAACCGAAAAAACGATTGTTGAAGCGCTCAAAAGTTTTGGGTGTGAAGCGATTGAAACGCGAGTCGGCGGAGCTGATGTCGCCGGTGTGGTTTGCGTCGTCAAGGGGGATCAGCCCGGACGTACGATCGGTCTTCGCGCCGATAGTGACGCTCTGCCCTTAAATGAAAATACCGGAGTACCCTACGCAAGCACCCGTGCCAAACATATGCATGCCTGCGGGCATGACGGTCACGTGGCTACACTCTTGGCCGTGGTGAAGTATTTCATGGAGCATCGTCATTTTGCGGGTACCTTGGTTGCGATTTTCCAACCCGGAGAAGAAGGTTTTGCCGGAGCCCGCCACATGGTTGAAGACGGTTTGGTTGAGCGTTTTGGAATTGATGAATTCTATGCGCTTCATGCCGAGCCCACGCTTGATGTCGGCACGGTCGGCTTTGTGCCCGGCTACGCCACCGCGAATGCTGACACGTTTGAAATTGTTTTTGAGGGTCAAGGCGGGCACGGATCAAGACCTCAGTTTTCTAAAGATTCTATTGTTGCGATGGGTGAGGCGATTTTGGCCCTGCAAACCATTGTCTCACGCAATGTGTCGCCTTACTACGCGGCTGTGGTATCGATTTGCTGCGCGCAGTCCGGCGATCCCGATGGAACAAGTGTGATGCCGCAAAAGGCTCTTTTGCGCGGAACCACTCGGTCGTATGAACCTGAAGTTCAGGATTTGATTGAGCGACGCATGAATGAAATCGCTCAGGGTATCGCTCAAACATACGGGATAAAGGCAACAGTTAATTACACGCGGCTCTATCCTGCCATGTATAACACGCCCGAAAATGTGCAAGCTGCGCGTGAAATTGCAGCGCTGGCCATCGGGGCTGCCAATGTCAAAGAATTCTCCCGCACAACAGGCGGAGAGGATTTTTCCTTCATGCTTTTAGAGCGACCGGGCTGCTTATTCCGTCTTGGAATGAAAGATGCCGATCACACGGCACCGGTTCACAATGAAGAGTTCGATTTCAATGACAAGGCCATTGCTACGGGCGCTGCTGTCCTGGCGTCTATCGCTTTAACTCGCATGAAGAGCTAAAAGAAAAGTCCTATTTCATCGATTTCATTCGGTGAAATAGGACCTTCACTGAAAACGCGGCGATCAATTAGCCTAAAGCGTTCGTTTTAATTGATCCATTTTTGAGTTTGAAGGACTTCATCGGCTTTAGCCTGTCCCCAAACCATTCTTCTGGCTAAATCAACGATTTGTTCAGGCGTGATTTTTTCAAGCGTCATCAAAGGCGGCTCGTTTTCGTTACTCGAAGGGGTGACGGTATAGAGCCAGTAGTGATGACCGTCGTGATAGACCGTCAGGTGTTCGGTTTTCTTTTCTCCGTCTTTAATAGCCCGAAACCCGAAAAGATGGGAAAGTTGCATGGTCACTGACGGTTGTCCGGTCAGCTCAAGCGTAACCTCTCTTTTAGGCATTCGCTCATCGGGATTTTCCAATAGCGACATAAGATCCTCGAAGAGTTTTTCCGGGTCAGCCTGTTTAGCCTGATTGATCGGGGAGAGCTGAGGATAGCGGCCCGTGAGTTTGGGCATCACCTTATTCATAAAGCGCTCAAGAATCTCATTTTGATCATGCTCGATGAGGTCGGCTAACGCAGGATCGGCTTGGTAAACACGGACATTAAGCGATGCTTGCTTATCGTCTGGAATTAAGCATAAAAGAAAATGCTCCACCGGTTCAAACGCCCAAACCTTTGCCCCTTCGGCCTTGACGTAAAAACCGTCGACCTCTTCTCCGCCTTTGACTTGCGCAGGCAAGAAAGAGTCCAAAACTTCTTTGAGGTTTTGATGCGTGACGGTGAATTCTCCCGTCTGAGCATTAACATTGACAGAGTAAATAAGGCATTCTCCGTCAATGATGAGTTTGAAAACCCAAGCAATGAGACCGTCTTTTTTGCCGGTATTTTCCAAAAAGTCCCGGGTGATATCACGAACCTTCGCGACCGCTTCAGCCTCGGTGAGGTTGCGGATCGGATAAGGACCGTTGAGGGTGGCCAAAATAGGATTGCCCATCAGGTAGAAGCCGCCCTGCAACCCTTCGTGGCTAAAACCCATGACGTTTTGATTCTTGCTGTTTTTAAATATGGTTTTCATATCTATTAGTTATTTTTGGTGACTGAACCATCGTCAAAGAGTTTGACGACATCTTCAGCGCTAAAGCGCTCCGTGCGGCCGCAAAAGTCACACGTGACTTTAATTTCACCTTCTTCTTTCACGATTTGAAGGGCTTCGACTTCGCCCAAATTGCGAATCATCGCTTCGACTTTCTCGCGCGAGCAGGTGCAGGCAAATTTAGGTTCTGCCGGTTCAAAATAGTCTGGAGCCTCTTCCCAAAAGAGTCGGTGAGTGACCTCTTCAGGCGTGAGCTCTAAAAGCTCATCGTCGGTGATGGTCGAGGCTAATGTTTCAATACGATTAAGGCTTTCCTCATCGCTTGTGATGTTCTCATCCTTGCCGCCGAAATCAGGCATTTTCTGAAGCATTAAACCGCTTGCCGCAGAATCATCGGCGGTGAGCCAAAGTTTGGTGTGGATTTGTTCGGACTGCTCCATGTAGCCCATCAGCGCGTCGGCGATGCTCTCGCCGGTGAGCGGTACAACACCTTGATAAAGCGGTTCGCCCTCGCGCCTGTCTTTGGGATCAAG
>ENA-OPDE01001051-OPDE01001051.1-human-gut-metagenome-genome-assembly--contig:-NODE-1051-length-10658-cov-1.753938_pt1 | contig 10658 bp, 7 predicted proteins | sample MGYA00241261_ERZ501502 | MGnify/ENA primary metagenome ERZ501502 (study PRJEB25962, sample SAMEA2042450) | human gut metagenome | biome: human gut; feature: human-associated habitat; material: faeces... | reverse complement strand
GGCATACCCACTTCCCGTACGTATCCACAAATTACCGGACGCATCTTCTTGTATATCCTCGACATAACTATCGGGAAGAGATTTCTCGTCATCTTTCTGGCTGCGATAAATCTTTATATTGTAACCATCATAGCGGTTCAGCCCCGAAGCTGTACCAAACCACATGAATCCGTTTGAATCTTTATAAATAGCATTAACCTGATTATTGGAAAGTCCGTCTTTCACTTCCAAATGTTTAAACATGTAGTCATGTGAAGCAGCAGAGAAACATACCATCCAAACCCACAAGAGCAGTAGTTGCAGTCTTTTCATACTATCAGAGCTAAGGGAAGTTATTTTTGTTGCAAATGAAGTGAAAAACGAACAGAAAAGCAAGGAAAGACAAGGATTTTTAAAGAAGGAGAAGCATATCCCTCGCGGACATACTTCTCCGTAACCAATCAAAAAAACTATATCAACAATCCTTGTAACCTATAAAACCTATTTGTATGATACTTTTAAAAACTGTCTTTTATTCTATCCACCACTCAATCAATAAGGGTATTGACCGGCTGCGGCTCCCTTCATGATGCCCTCAATGGCATAAGCCTCCTTCGCCGTACCCGTACCACGGTTCATGTCACCGCCGGTTTCCCAATAAAAGGGGACACAACCGTGGTTTTTCGCCTCTCGGGTGACTGCCTCATTCCAATAGGAGCGGCTCTTGTTATGCATCTCCTGGTCAATATCAGGATAGGCAAGTTCAGAAGTCCCCTCTATCTTGTCTTCTTTTGCCCGCTTCATGGCACTATACTCGCCTACAATCACAGGAATTCCCTTATCTGCATAGGCCGTTTTCATCTTCTGGAATTGCTGCTTCACATAATCTTCTTCGTAACCGGTGGCATTATGAATGGAACCGGATACATGATTATCCTTACCCCAATAAAGGAATACATTGCTCCAGGTTTCGTCATGGTTCATCATGGTGAACTGATAGGGATCATAGAAGTGAACTTCCACCATCAGACGGTCGGGTACCTCATCCTTGGGCATCGTGTAGTCATTCACCGTCTTGTCAATATTGGTATAAGGACCTTGCACAATCAGACAACGGCTCGCATTATTTCCTCCGGTGGCACGCACGGCATCAATGAAGGTCTGTTCGTATTTCAAGATGACATCTATGGCCGATGTGCCAACGTTCCCCTGGTCTTGCTGTCCGGGTTCGTTACATCCGGCAAAGAGCAGGTGTTCGTCATAAGCATTCAGTTTATTGGCAATCTGTGTCCAGATAGCTTTCTGCTTGGCATCTACTTCGCTGCTGTAACCATGGGTGATACTCTCTTCAAGCCAACCGCCATCCCAATGGATATTGACAATGGCATACATATCATTGGCTACACAGTAGCCCACCACTTCGCTCACCCGGTCGAGCCATGCAGCATCTATCTCATAGGTCGATGGATTCACAATGTAGTAATCCCACGCGCAAGGGATGCGCACCGCATTAAATCCCAATGCCTTCAGCCCTTTGATATATGCCTCACTCACTTTAGGATTTCCCCATAACGTTTCGCTCGCTATCTTGTTCTTGTTATCACAAGCTTCCAGCGTGTTGCCGATATTGATACCTGCATACATCTTGGCGGCAAGTGTCCTGGCATCGCTTTCCATATTGCCGGTTTCGCCCGCACCCTGCTTTACGGCCACAGTCTCCGTCAGGCTACCCAAAGTAAAAGAGATATGGCCTTCGCGCGCTCCCAAAGGATTGGGAGAGACGGTAAACTTGAAAATCTTGTCTTCCATGGCACGGGTATTGACCGCCTTTATCCAAGAAACATCGGAAACGGCTTGTACGTCACCATTGGTTTCCACCACCACAGAAACATCTCCTCCCGCAGCTGGCAGGTCGAAAGAGGTAGAGTTGGATATGATTAATCCGTCCGCAGCCGTTTGTTTCACTGTGAAGCTCCCTACTTCGCTGCCTCCGGCTTTCACCGTTACCTTGGCTTCACGGTCACTCGTGTCCGTATTGGCTTCTGCCATAACGGTATACTTCAAAATACTACTCGAAGCAGAACTTTCGGCAGTAACCTTACACCACTCCGGTGCACTGCTGGTAACTTCCAATGCAACGTTCGACTTGATGTTCAGCGTACTTGTTCCTCCGGTCTTGGAGAAAGTCATTCCATCCGTCAGAATGTTCGCGGGAATCGTTATTTCTGGAGTCACAGTATCATCATTGCCGGAACATGCGGCAACGAAAGAAGAGAAAAGCAGTGCCGACAGCACCAGGCAAATTTGGAATTTTTCAATGATATTCTTCATCATGTCTTTACGTATTAAAAATAATGGTTAAATCAGTGAGAGCAAAAGTAGCGGAAAAGGCGGAAAACACACCGATGCCATGTTATCTGCAACGGTATCATTTGTTTCCGAATAGGGCTCAAAAGTTATCATTGAATGACATCAGACACATCCGGCTTGCTTGAACCGAAAGAATACTTTATTTTTGTGTATAAACACTTCCTTCAACTACCCTGATTCATATATCTGATAAACTATTTAAAATACAATGCATTTATGAGAAAGATGATGTTACTTTTAGGACTGGCGCTCAGCCTGTCCTGCTTTTCACAAAACCGGCAAGGTTATCAAAATCCCGTTATTCCCGGTTTCCATCCCGACCCGAGTATCTGCCGCGCAGGAGATGACTTTTATCTGGTCAACAGTAGTTTCCAATATTTCCCGGGCGTACCGTTGTTCCACAGCAAAGACCTCATCAACTGGGAACAAATCGGACACTGCCTGACGCGCCCCTCACAACTGCCGCTTCACGACGCCGGCCCATGGGGAGGAATCTATGCACCTACCATCCGCTACAACAGCGGTACATTCTACATGATTACCACCAACGTGTCCGACAAAGGCAACTTCCTTGTACACACTACCGACCCGCGTGGCGAATGGTCGGAACCCGTATGGCTCAAGCAAGGCGGCATAGACCCGTCCCTCTATTTTGAAGACGGCAAGTGTTACCTTGTCAGCAATCCGGGCGTAGGTATCTATCTGTGCGAAATCAACCCCAAAACCGGCGAACAACTCAACGAGTCCAAACGCATCTGGAACGGTACGGGCGGACGGCACCCTGAAGGGCCGCACATTTACAAGAAAGACGGCTGGTATTACCTGCTGATTTCCGAAGGCGGCACGGAATACGGGCACAAAGTGACAATAGCCCGTAGCCGCGATATAGACGGCCCGTACGAAGAGAACCCCGCCAATCCCATCCTGACCCACATCAACAAGAATGCACAGAACAGCCCGATACAAGGAACCGGCCATGCCGACCTGATACAAGCTCCTGACGGTTCGTGGTGGATGGTGTGTCTCGCTTTCCGTCCGCAAAGCGGCAGCCATCACCTGCTGGGACGCGAAACGTACCTTGCTCCCGTGCGCTGGGACAAGAATGCCTGGCCGGTAGTAAACGGAGATGGTACAATAGCCCTGCAAATGGATGTACCAACCCTACCGCAACATCCTCTTGCCCCCAAGCCTGCACGCACCGATTTCAAAAACGGCAAATTAGGTCCCGAATGGGTTCATATCAGAAACTATCATCCGGAAAACTATACCTTTGCTTCCGGTAACCTCCGTCTGAAAGCAACCCCCGTAAACCTGAACAACGGGAAAGGCAGTCCTACTTTTGCCGGCCGCCGGCAAGAACATATCGACTTCACAGCCACCACTTCCATGCAACTGAAAAAAGCCGCCAGTGGCGACGAAGCCGGCCTGACGGTCTACATGTTCGAATCGTCCCATTACGATTTATTAGTCAAGCAATTGGCAGACGGGAAACAAGCTGTAGTATTGCGCTACCAATTGAATGAATTGACCCATACGGAAAAGGAAGTTATTCTGCCCCAGGGGAAAGTACAACTCCGTGTAAAAGGCAGCAACGAAATCTATTCGTTCGAGTATGCCACAAACGGAAAGGACTTCAAAGAACTGGGCCGAATGAATACGCGCTATATCAGTACAGAAACTGCCGGTGGCTTTACGGGAATCATGCTGGGATTGTATGCCGTCTCCGGTTCTCAAACCTCAAAAGCATATGCAGACTTTGAATACTTTGATTACGAAGGAAAATAGCAGCCAATCTTAGAGAAAGCCCCTGCTTTTCTCCGCTTCCGCCCTTTTGTCTGTCCGGTTCAGTACAAAGATTCATGAACGGCCCACTTAGGTGAACAAGTTTGTTCACCTAAGTGGGCTGATTTGTTCACTACTATGAACAAGGCGGACCACTTTAGTGGAGATACCATAAAATCACTATGTTTATCGCAATAAGTACCCATCCCGTCCGAACAAAGTACAAGGCAAAGAGCTATCAAAGCGCCGCCTTACGGACCACCTCCTTTATTTTATTCTCTCTATGGTTCTTCAATCTATATCAGAACGATGCACACCGGTGAGGGCAAAACAAAAAATCCGGGATGGCCTGCATCCCGGATTTCCTATCTAACCAGTATATTTCCGTCTATCCCTCTTACCATTCAGGAACAGAGAAAAGAGTGTGGAACGTGAACTTCACTTCCATAGAACTGCTGAAACCAAGTTCCTTGATAACATCACCATCAGGAGTACCGAAAGCGCACCCTTTATCCTTTGTTGCCCCATAGCAATTCCAAAGTTCCAGACGATACTTCGGGGATTCATTGGCATCGAGCACTTTGGATGCATCAAATGTCACTTCCTTGCCATCCAGATAGAGGTTGTCAAGCGTGGCATGCAAACCGGGGAAATACTTGTAGATGTCAGCCACTTCAACGAAGGTCATGATGGAACCTGCCGCATAGTCGGCAGATTCGTACTTAATGTCGAATTGAGAAGCCACAAGGCTGTACTGGAAGTTCTCGTATTTCACCTCGAACGCAGCTCCTGCGTTATATCCCCATGCACTTCCCCAATCCGGATTGACAGTAACCAGATTGGGCGTATAAATACCTGCACCGGTACCGTCGGTAATGACGGTGCAGACAATCTCAAGCTTCTCCTTGAAATGGATGGCAGGCTCGGTACCTTGATTTTCTACATTGCTGAACGGACTGAGGGGAACTGCATTGCCTACAGAACCAGCCCCATAAGCATTGAACAACTGAACACGGTACTTACCGTTTCCTTCAATGTCGCCATAATAGAAGCGGTTGGCATCAAACCGAATGGAAGTACCGTCCAGCTTAATCTCGTCAATGCGTACAAACGAATTGGGATAGCGCTTCGCCATACCGGCAAAGTCAAGCGTAAACACCATGGCATCGGTACAAGCTCCCTCGAAAACAAACGTGTGCTGTCCCGCCAATTTTTCGGGCGAGATGGCTGCAAGCGGCTCATCCCAACTTCCTCCCCATGATGAATCGGCGATATTGAGCAATACCGAAATCTGCGCATCGGCATCGGCCTTGGCCTGGCTGTAATAGTTCAACGAATAGCCATAGTCGCCATCGGGCAGGGCAATCTGCAAGCCGTCGGCAGTCAACGACAGAATGTTCAGCTTACCGCTTTTCGTGCCAATCCAAGTATTGGCACAAAGCACATCTATGTCGATGTCAATCACTTTATTCGCCTCGTCAATCGTAAACTTACCGGTTTCATCGGTCACGGTGCCGTCTTCGGCAATGCGATGAATGTTCACCGTACCGTCTTCCTTGAGTTCCATATAACCGTAGTCCTTTCCGTAAGTATAACCTATCCAACCATTACCGGTACCCATCTCCCAATGAATCTGCTGTTCAATGTTGGGTTGTCCGTTGGAAACCGTACTCCAGTTGTCCGTAACCCCCCACTGCGTGAAAGGCCCTTCAAACACGTGCTGCTTACCGTCCTGGCCATTGTCAAGATACCACTTCTGATAGAGCAGAGCCTTGTTGAACGGTACGTTCTGGGCTGTGGAAACAGCGCGTACAGCCATACCTTGATAAACTGCGGCAGTGATACGGTGATTGACAGAAGCTGCAAACTGGTAACCTACCGCAAATTCTGTATTGGAAGAGTTGACAGTACCGGTGAAGTAATATCCTTCAGTACCCAGCGCTGTCACATCGTTTGCCACACGCGTACCGGCTGCAGGCAGGAAGATGGAATTACCATTAGGACCGGTGAACTTAAAACCTGCCACTCCATCCTGCTCAGTCCACTCTTTCTGGCACAACGTGAAGAGTTCCTCGAAATCATCGGCAGTAGGCAGTGTGGCACGCCCTTGAAATGCACGGAAAGCCAAGTCGGAAGCCGTTTTATAAGTATCGGCCGAAGCATAGTCGGCAGGGTCGATGCTATTGTTGCATCCGGTCAGGTCACCGAATCCGAAAAGGCCACCCAGTCCAGTCTCGCTCTTGGCACCCACATTGAAGCGAGCCCACTTCACGGAGAGTCCCAGGTCGACAAGGTCATTGTCGAGATCGAAGTCATAGGCAGGAGTAGTGAAGCTCTTCACCTCACCATACACAATGCCGCTACCCAGATTGAGGTAAGCCGCATAATAGTATTGCGTCTCGGGCACCAACCCTTCATGGACGAATGAATAGCTGTCCTTAAGTTCCTCACTCTTCACTATAAGGCCTGCACGAACCGCTTCTACATCGGATGAAGTAGAGATAACAACACCACAAGTAGCATCGGCCGTAGCATCGGTCAATGTCCCACCCAATACAGCCGAGGCGAAGTCGACAGATGCGGCATCGGCAGTAGCCACCTTGGCATCGGTGGTGAGCAAGCTTTTCACCTCACCTTTGTAATACACCTTACCCTGCAAGCATACATAAGCCTGATAATAGAGCGTAGAGTTATTGTTCAACCCGTTCAACTGAGCACTGAAGGCGCTGCCGTCATAAGCAGCCTGCACGTCCTCGGGCAGGTTGTCTTGCGCAAAACCATAGAAGAAGCCGGTCTTATAGCTTCCGGCATCCATGCCATCCAACCCGGAGAGCGTGGCATGGAGTGTAGCGGTAGTGGCGGTCACATCGGACGACCCCGTCACCACCGACGATTCGTTCAGAATCGGGGTGGTGTGGATAGTATAGTCGTCATCTTCACTGCACGAAGCCAGCGAAAGACCCAGTACAAGTGAAAGTATTCCTAAATATATCTTTGTCTTCATATATACTAAATTCATTTAAGTGGTTATTCAATGGTCATCGAAATTATCTCAACCTTCACATCCGGCTGTCCGTCTTCGGTGGCAGCCACAGTAGCAAGTCCCTTATTCTGGATACCGATACAGATACAACTGCTTCCTTCGTAAGTCACAGTGGCACCGGTGGTATTGGTCACGGACACAGTCTGTACAGCTCCTTCGGCAGTATCAAAGGCCACGGCATGAGCCAGGTTGTAGCAGTCATCTTCCCAAGCATTTCCGATGTTATTGTCCATAATCACGGTCTTAGGAGTCGCGCCCTCGTTCCAAGTGATTCCACTCAGCACTTTGTACTGTATCTTCAGCGTCTGGTTCTTTTTCAACTTCACCTTCGTGATGTCGATCGGCCATCCCGCGTCACCACCGCCCCAAGGATTGTAGAACTGCAAGCGCAAACGATCGGGATTTCCGTCACCGAAAAGAATTTGTACCTTGCTGTTGTCTACCTTGATTTCAGTAGGCCCGGTAGGTCCGGTAGCGATAGGTTTGTAGTTGAGGTTGGCACAAAGATAAGAATCCACGGCTCCCTTGTCATTGGTCGTTGCAGGCACACCCATCTGGAAAGAGCTGGTGACATCGCAAGCCATTACGGTAAACTCGCTTCCCTTCACTTCCACCGTGCGCTTATCACCGGTAGCGGTGAGGACGGTTATCTCAACCGGATTGCCGTCGGCATCCATAAATTTCAATTTGCCGTCTTCAATGGCAAGCTTACCGGCATTGGTACCGTCATCCCATTTGTAGCCATCGACCGTGCTGCTCAATACCAGCTCATAGTCGGCAATGGAAGCATCGGCCACAGGTGCCCATGAAGAACCGTACTGTCCCTTCACTACGCTTTCCCAAGCAGCAGAGCCACCATTCCACCATGTCCAGTCATAAGGTTCTTCATCATTGATGAGGAAGCGTGCCTCATTGCCCACATAGGTGACACCGTTGATTTCAGTAGTGAACAGTTTGGTTGCCAAATCTTCAATGGCAGGCTGTTGTACTTCGGCAGGCTGAAGCAAACCCGGATCTTCAGTCGGTATGATACTGGGGTCATTATAAGCCTCTTCGGAAATGAAGTTCCACACCAGCCACCACGGACCTTCGCTATTGGTACGCATCGTAGCTACCTGCAGCAGATAAGGAGTACATTCTATAATCTTGATGTCGTTGGTATAGTTGGAACAGACATCATCAAAACCCTCGTTATGCAATGAATAGGTACCGCCATAGAAAGATATGACAGGGCGTTTCGGGTCAGACACATTCAAGTTGAAAGTTCCGGTGGCATCCGTCGTGCCCGAAGCAGCCACCCGATGAAGTTCCACCGTACAGCCTTTCACAGCATCCAGGCCGAAAGTGATGTACGACTGGAAATAGGGGTCGTCTGCCGGAATGAGCCACGATTGGATACCCGGATCCCAGTTGGGAGCCCAATTGGCGCTACCAATCATAAGGTCGGTAATATTGCTTCCATCATTTTTCACATCAGTGTGGCTCATGTACATCACCGGTCCCGAACAACGGCCAATACCAAAGTTCTTGTCAATGGGAACCCACTTACGGCTCTTGCCCACTCCACCTGCAAGGTTAGCCCAGATAGGGTCTTCGAGCATGGCAAAGTTATTGGTCTCTACCTTGAAGGTATATGGTTCGCCATATACCGGACCTGCCGGTGTGGAAGCGCCGAAAGTCACGCTATATTCTCCGGCAAAAGGAAGTGCCAAGTCAAGAGTGCTCTTTTGAGAAGGACCGCTTGGAGTGACCCACAAGGGAGTGGCTCCCTTGATGAGCGAAGTCAGATGAATCGTATTAGGATCATTGGCATCAGGGGTCACCGTATAGGCGATACCTTCCACCAAATCATCGGAAACATAGGTTTTTGCCCCCATCTCGTACTCTTCGGGCGAGCAAGCGGAAAATATCAAAGCCGCTCCTGCCAATATGGAAAAGAATGATTTAAGTCTCATATCTTATTATTTTTATTTTTTATTATTATATAAATGTTAATAACTATTTTATTATAATGATTGGAATAAGTTAACAGCCACTTCCCAAATTGTAAATGCTCCAAAAGATACTATTATTCCAATTACCCAAGGAACCATTGATTCTTTTACTTTGGCTTTTTCCTCTATACTTTGTGTTATAAAATTCAATCCCATTATTGCTCCAGTTATTACTGTAATTCCTATTGCTATTGTTAATAATACTCCTGATATAAAATTTGATAAACTTTTTAAATCATTTTGATCTATCATTGTTGAGCTTTCACTTCCAGCATTCAAAAAACTATTTCCATTGTTCATTACATCATCTAATGAACCATCTGCCATACAAGTTGTTGAGTATACTGATAAATTACACAATATTAATAATGTTATTAAACAAACTTTAAACAACATTTTCTTCATACTCATCACTCCTTTATTCAACTGCAGATATTATTAATTTTGCTATTGTAGTTATACTAAATAACATTATAGCTCCAATTATAAAGCCAATTGCTTTACCTTTTCCATCTGCCTTATCATTTGCAGAACCTAGTAATATTTGAAATCCAACAACTGCAATTCCTAAAACAATTGCAAAAGCTCCTATTATTTGTAATGCTCCTAATATAGTTCCAACAATTGAATTCATTTTGGTATTTTGTTGTGGTTCTGGTTTATATTGAGATGGATCTATAGTTAAATCAGCCATATATATTCCTGAGTCACTTGAATATGTATATGCATTTGATTGATATTGAATATTCATTGTTATTAAAAAAATTACAAATGCTAATATTATTTTTGCCAAAACTTTTTTCATTTCAATCCCTCCAATCATAATACACACATTCTATACTAATTATAGAATATTTTTAATTTTATTGCAAGACTTTTTTTCCAAATTTATTACTTTTTTTCTTATTTTTACATGTTTTCAGCCATTTTTTACTTTTTCTAATATCTTTTTGCTCTATTTTTGTTAAAAAGATGTGGTGCAGATTTTATCTACACCACATCTTTTTAATCTGACTTGCGAATATATGCAAACCAAATCAGGACTGCTAAGATAATCAAGACCGGAATTTCTCCAATTACAGACATAAGACATACCACTGCCAAAAAAAGAAAAAACGGTGCAAGAAAAGGAATAAAACAAGCAAGGACCAAACATAAAAACATAGCTCTAAACATATTCTTCCTCCTTAATGAGTCCAACCCAACTTCAGCAAATTTATGCTTTGCTTTTATTATACCACATTTTATTCTTTATAGCAAATTTACAGATTTTCTATTTTATAAAATGAAAAGTTTTCATCTTCTTTTACTAACTTATATTTAGTTCCTTCTATTTTTTTCAAAACTTTATTTAATTGAGATTGATTACTCAATATGATATGTGTTATATTATATTTCTCTACCAATTCATCAATATCCATTTCAAAAGAACCTACAGACTCTGAATCTTCAAAAACATTTACTCCAGAATTAAATTCAGGAGAATATAA
>ENA-OPDE01001050-OPDE01001050.1-human-gut-metagenome-genome-assembly--contig:-NODE-1050-length-10658-cov-2.833538_pt1 | contig 10658 bp, 7 predicted proteins | sample MGYA00241261_ERZ501502 | MGnify/ENA primary metagenome ERZ501502 (study PRJEB25962, sample SAMEA2042450) | human gut metagenome | biome: human gut; feature: human-associated habitat; material: faeces... | reverse complement strand
TCTGCGAGGATTTCTACAGCCCCGATTACAGCCGGAAACCTCTGCCTGACACCAAGGACTACCGACGTACACTACTCTGGATACCGGAAGTCAAGTTCGACGAGAAAGGGGAAGCCACCGTACGGCTCTTCAACAACAGCAAACAGACCGTCATTTCCGTGGAGGCGGAAGGCATCACCGGGAAAGGAATACCTATCGTTTATAAAAAATAACAGAATAATTGTGGCTTAAAGGTAACTTAAACGTAATACTAAAAAACAAAGGTATGAAAAAGGGCATTTTTATCTTACTCGCCATAAGCTTGACCGTAAGCTTCTACGCATCGGCAAGCCCAGAAACCGATTCCCTTTACCGTAAGGTACAGGGTTTCGGCATCGGGTTGCCACAGGAAAAGGTATATCTCCACCTCGACAATACCTGCTACTTCGTGAGCGATACGATTTGGTACAAAGGATATGTCACACGCAGCGACAAAGGAACACTGACCGACTTGAGCAAAATCCTCTACGTGGAACTGCTCACACCGGATGGATTCCTCGTCGAAAGGCAGCAACTCGAAATGCCGAATGGAACAGCTAACGGTGCTTTCGTACTGACGGATTCACTCTATGCCGGATATTACGAACTACGGGCATACACACGGTGGATGCTCAACTTCGGGCAATACGAACATCCGCATGCCCAATGGAGCGAGGACGCTTTCTATAACAAGGAAATGGCCAAAGACTTCTTTCGGGATTATGAAAAACTCTATTCAAGGGTGTTCCCCGTCTACGACAAGCCAAAAGAAACGGGACATTACACCAAAGACATGACACTACGTCCTTTAAGGAGGTATTTCAAGGCACGGAAAGGGAAACCGGAACTCGAACTGAAATTCTATCCAGAAGGAGGAAACCTCATAACCGGAACGGACTGCAACGTTGCTCTGGAACTCAATACGGAAGAGGGGGAACATCTGGAAAACGTGGAATTTGACATACTCGACCCACAAGGAAAGAAGATAACCAAAACCCGAACCGGAAACAGGGGAAGGTGTACATTCATCCTGCACGATGTTGCGTCCGAAGAAGGGTACAAAGCCGTTTTCCAATACAAAGGATACGACTATGAAGTGAAACTCCCTGAAGTGGAGGAAGAAGGCATCGCCTTGCAGGTTAGACAGGACACCCTGCTAAGAATAGAACTGCAAAGAAGCGAAGGATTGACGGACTTCCCGGAAGGACTGGCCCTGCAGGTTATGGCACAAGGAGTACCCCAAACCTTACAGCACATCGACTTCGGAGACAAACGAAAGACAAACGTAACCATCCCGTTGAACGAACTGTGCACGGGGGTGAACCAAATCACAGTATTCGACGGGAAAGGGCAAATCTATGCCGACAGGCTGTGTTTCGTCAACCGCCACGACTACGATTCTGCAAGGATCGACATCCATGGAATAGAACCACAATACGAGCCGTTCGCACCCGTCACACTAAACCTGAAACTACAAGACATACAAGACACGGCCACATCCGTATCCCTTGCAGTCAGGGACAGGGCCACGGAAGAACAAACCTATGACAACGGAACCATGCTCACGGAAATGATGCTCGCCAGCGAAATCAAAGGGTTCGTCGAAAATCCCGGATATTATTTCGAAGCTGACGACAGCATGCACCGCAGGGACTTGGACCTGCTGTTGATGGTGCAGGGATGGAGAAGATACGAATGGAAAGAAATGGCGGGAATTGAAGCCTTTTCATTACGGTTCCTGCCCGAAAAGTCACAGACTATAGAAGGACAGGTGAATCATACCTATTCATTATATAAAGACAATGATTTCGGAGAAAAAGCATGGATAACCTCATTAATGAGAAAAGATGCACATGACAACCAAAAAGAAGAAGTTAAACCCATTGATTTCTATACCACAGAAATATGCGCCTCTAAATTCAAAGGTAAAACACTACAGGACTTGTACGCTCCATCCATCTCAAAAATGAAGAAGGAAGTACATGTCATAGCTTCTTTCCTCCAAGGAGAAAGCACGCTTGAACTAATGCAGAAAACCCAACAAAGTACATTCTACATGGTTACCCCAAAATTTTATGAAGATTGCGTATTAAACCTCATGGCTTCTGATGCCAAAGACCCAGTAAGGGATGCCATAAAAAAACAGAGAAAGGGATTCATGGATGAAACAGAATATCCCGATTTTTACGTAAAGCTCAACCATTTCTATCCCAATTTCCCTAAACCGTACACATTTTACCAAGACAAAGAATATGAAACGAACTATCCTGACAGTCTATACACCGTTTCTGGCGTATTCAACGGGCGTAAACTTCCCACTGTAACCATTCGCAACAAACGAAATGGATTACGACGATTCAACAACAGCAAACCCACCATCATCATAGATGCTTATAAAGCTTTCAACCTCATAACCGACCATGGATTGAACGGAGGAAAACATGATTGGAGAACTTTCTCACAACAAATCGCTTTTAGTTTTGCGAATGACATGGGACAAGACAGACGGTACTCTATCAAAGAATGGTTTGACGGAATCCCATTAAAAATGAATCCAAATGAAAATACCAGGAATGACCAAGACTTCAACAGCCAAGAAGACTACGCCATTGCCAGTTCCAATAAATCGGGAATTCTCCTTTCTGATAAATATGAAGAACCGGAGCATGACGAAAAAAGTCCAACCCCAATAGGATCCAATTTCAGTATTCCCAAACAAAAGCTCAAGAAATACCGCCTGCTCCGTTACCTTGACAAAATCTATATCTACACCGATTATGCCCCTCGCGAACAAGGCAGTTGGAAGTATGCACAAGACAACCAGCCCGAAGTCATCATAGACTACCGCCTCTTCCCCAACGACGGATACCAAAGGACTTACCGGGACCGGCATTACGTCCTGCGAGGCTATGCCGTCTGCGAGGATTTCTACAGCCCCGATTACAGCCGGAAACCTCTGCCTGACACCAAAGACTACCGGCGTACACTACTCTGGATTCCGGAAGTCAAGTTCGACGAAAAAGGGGAAGCTACCGTACGGCTCTTCAACAACAGCAAACAGACCGTCATTTCTGTGGAAGCGGAAGGGATTACTGGAAAAGGAATACCTGTCGTATGGAAGTCTGACGTTTGTACAATGAGCAAAAGGAACAAAGATTACCTTTATAAAACTATAACGATTAAATAAAGACCATATGAAAAAAGATTTCAACCGTATTATATACTACTTTATGGGGATAATCATCCTTACCGCATATTCTTTAGAGGGAGCCAACCTACACTCGGATTTCACTACCACATTAGTATCCTATATCATACTTATCTCCGTGTTATCCCAATTTTATGAATGGAGGCAGGGCAAGAAGAAGTACAAAAAGGAAGAAACCCCTAATAGCATAAAGTATATTGAACGTTCCGAACGCGTTACAGGTGTACTATTTTTGATATTATTCATATATAATGCGTTTTTCACTCAACGATACGAATAGAATATCTAAATAACAAACGGAACACTCCTTTAATTTTTTAAACACATGACCACTCAAATCAAACTTATCCTCCGCGCCCTGCTGCCATTACTGTTCATTGGAGCCAACAGAATGAGCCAACATATAGCCCGCCCCCATTTCGTCCCGGACGGTGCCGCAATGAGGGCTGAAGCATTGTTCCCCGCATTCTTGCTCTTCTCATTCCCTGTCATCCTGCTCATACACGGATGTATCTGCCATATCAACCAACGTCATAAGTTTAACCTGAAACGTTCGGCTTACGCTTTGGCCATCCTGTTCATTCTAATGTCCATTCCAACCTTTTTCCTTTCGGACAACCCATTATCTGCTAAAATATGGGAAGCATCGGAAAACCTTTTTGGCGCGGTAATACTTTGGCTGTACCTTTATGGGATGAACACCACTAGGCAGGTTAACGTCCCGGAATGGAATAGCAAATCCGGCGTGGCATGGTTCTGCATCAGCCTATGCCTCATCGTCGGAACTCTCGTCCCGTCTTGCCTGTTTCATTATGGAGTCATAGGAAGCATGCCATTCAGATTGTACAGCCCGCTCATCCTGTCATACGGATGGTTCGGGCTTATATGGCTTTTGCGGAACAAATGGATAAAAGCCGGGCTTTTAATTCTGGCCGTTTGCTCTTTCGTCTACATGTTCAACATGTCCGCTATTCCACAACATTAAAATCAACTGCAATGAAAAACCTTCTTCTTTGCTGCCTTGCCGCAAGCTTAGCCGTCTCCTCCTGCCAGAAAACGAGCATCAGGCAGACGCTGGAAAAAGCCGGTGAAAACCGCCGGGAACTGGAAACCGTATTGGAACATTACAAAAATGAGCCGCTCAAAGAGAAAGCCGCACGCTTCCTTCTGGAAAACATGGACGGGCATTTCGCCCACACCGGTGAAGCCGTCGACGTGTACGACAATTACATGGACAGTGTGTTCCGCCATTGCAACGGAGACCGTGTGTTCTGGATCATGAAATACGATACTATCTTGCAACGAACAGGTCTGGATTTGGAATTAAGCCAAGACGAACGCCTGTACGATGCCCAATCCGTCACGGCGGACTTCCTGACCGAACACATCGACAGCGCATTCACCGTATGGCAACAGAACTGGAACAAACAATACAGTTTCGAAATGTTCTGCCGCTATGTGCTGCCTTACCGTATAGGGAATGAAAAGACAAGCCTATGGAGGAGGACATTCACCGTGCCTTCATGGGTGCGCGAAGCATACGCCCCCAACCAAGACAACTCCACCTATGCCTATGGCATGGCCAACGACATTTTAGGAGGCATGCGTTCCGTCATTTATTATCCCCCGCAATTCCTTCCCGACCTCCCCCTCACGGCACTCGAACAGGTCAAGTCGGCATCCTGCAAGGAATATGCACACCTGTGCGTGGCCGTACTGAGGGCACATGGCCTGCCTGCCACCATCGACTTCACACCACAGTGGGGCAACCGGGGCTTGGGGCATGAATGGTGCGTGTTCTTTCCCGACAACCATTCTTTCATCCCTTTCAATCCGGGGGAACGGCTCGGCGACCACTTCATGAAGCGGAAGGAAGACCGGCTGACCAAAGTGTTCCGCCAAACCTACGAGAAACAACCGGAATCGCTCTATATGCAGAATAAGGGGGAAGAGGAGATTCCCGACATCTTCGACACACCTTACATTATGGATGTGACAAGGGAATACACGGCCACTTCCGATGTGGAGGCGGAGTTGTACGACGACGCTGAAAGCGGCAGGTTCGTCTACCTGTCCGTCTTCGACAACCAAGACTGGAGCATCGTGCATTGGGGCACGCGCCACGGACGGAAAGCCACCTTCCGGGACATGGCACGAAACGTAGTGTACATGCCCGTACATTATTCCGAAGAAAACGGCATGGTTCCGGCCGGAGACGCTTTCCTTTTAAACCCACAAGGAAATATCCATAAAATGACAGCCGACACCACGCAACGCACGACGGTGGAAGTGAAACGCAAATTCCGAGACGTACGTTCCAACCAATTCCTTCAGGGCGTAATCGGCGGGAAGTTCCAAGTGGCCAATCAGGAAGACTTCAGCGATTCGCTGACCATACATGTCATCCCGCACCTGAAGGACAACAAATTCCATGTCGTCCATCCCCGTTACACCGGCAAATACAGATATTTCCGTTACCTGTCGCCGGACTGGTCGAGAGGCAACATGGCCGAACTTTATACGTTCAATGCCGCCGGCGACACGCTGAAGCATAAACGGCTGATAGGCAACTTCCACGTACGTCCTTGGTGTGGGCCGGAAAACCTGTTCGATGGCAATGTCCTTTCCTTCTACGACTCCCACGACGTGTACGGCGTATGGTACGGATGGGAACTGGAACAGCCGGAAAACGTGGCACGTATCGTATTCCTGCCGCGTAACGATGACAACTTCATCCGCGAAGGCGAAGAATACGAATTGTTCTATTGGAACCACGGGACATGGATGTCATTAGGGCGCAAGACGGGGAATTTCGAGGCGGTATTGGAATACGACAACGTCCCGGCCCAGGCCTTGTTCCGCCTGCACAACCGTACCAAAGGCTCGGAAGAAAGAATCTTCACTTACGAAGACGGAAAGCAAATCTGGTGGTAACCCTTTGGGTATCTACACAGGGATTTTACAAAAAGATCCTTCATCTTTCAGGCTTCATGGTAATCCGTTCATAATATTGATGTTACAGGCTGAAGGATGTTTCAGGCATCCTTCAGCCAAGCCTCATTTCGTTCGACGCAGAACGGAAAATCGTTCGCCTGAGATTGAAAAATCATTCGGCTGAGAACGAAAAACGAATCTCAGCCGAATGATTTTTCATTTGCCTCATGATGGAAATCCGCTTTCTGCAATGAAAGGAAACTGAAAGATGGCCTCCCTATTCTTCATCCCATAACAAGCTATACGACAAAGCGTTGACATGTCGCCTGAAAGATGAAGGCTCTTTTCTGAAAAACCTTGGGAGGGAAAGCATGCGGGACGTGGAAACTATAAACACATAAAAAAAGCATCCATAATCCTTGGATTACCGATGCCTTGATGTTTTGTCGGGATGACTGGATTCGAACCAGCGACCACTCGCCCCCCAGACGAGTACTCTAACCGGACTGAGCTACATCCCGTTTGCGGGTGCAAAAGTAGAAATTGTTTTTGAATTCTCCAAATAAATTTCTACTTTTGTGCTGGTATAACCCACATTTTAGGCAAAACATGCAAATCAGACTTACCGCGCCGCTACACCTGCGGCATAAAACCATACTGCCGGCCAGCAAAAGCATTAGCAACCGGGTCCTCATCATCCATGCACTGGCCGGAGGAAAAGACTTGCCGGAAAATGTGTCGGACTGCGACGACACATTCGTCATGGTAAGGGCTCTGACGCAAACCGACGACCCCATCGACATCATGGCGGCCGGTACGGCCATGCGCTTCCTTTCGGCTTACTGGTCCGTGAACGAGGGGACACATACCCTGACCGGTACAGCCCGGATGAAACAACGCCCCATCGGCATCTTGGTAAATGCCCTGCGGACACTGGGCGCACAAATAGAATATGTGGAAACGGAAGGTTATCCTCCCCTGCGTATTTCCGGCGGACTGCATGAGGGAGGCCGACTCAGCCTGCCGGGAGACGTGAGTTCCCAATACATTTCCGCTTTGCTGATGATCGGTCCGGTCCTAAGAAAGGGCTTGGAACTGGAACTGACCGGACAGGTCATTTCACGCCCCTACATCGACCTGACCCTGAAACTGATGAAAGACTTCGGTGCACAAGCGGAATGGACAGACGAACGACACATCAAGGTGGAACCGCAACCTTACCGTCCGACACCCTATTATATAGAAAACGACTGGAGCGCGGCATCCTACTGGTATGAAATGATGGCACTGACACCCGACAAAGACGCGGAAATCGTCCTGACCGGCCTGTTCGCAGACAGTGCCCAAGGAGATTCTGCCGTACACGGCCTGTTCGAACCGATAGGCGTGCACACGGAGTTCTTCTGTGACAACGACGGAGTGCCATGTGTCAGACTGACCAAACAACCCATCGCCACGGAATGCCTGGAGTATGATTTCGTCAACCAACCGGACTTGGCACAGACATTTGTAGTCACGTGTGCCATGTTGGGGCTCCCGTTCCGTTTCACGGGTCTGCAAAGCCTGAGAATCAAGGAAACCGACCGCATCTCCGCGCTTATCCGCGAACTGGAAAAACTGGGGTATCCCTTGCATGAAGCCTGCGGATCAGAATTATTCTGGGACGGGCAACGCACTGAAGTCCGGCCACATCCGGCCATCGACACCTACGAAGACCATCGCATGGCCATGGCGTTCGCACCTTGCTGTTTCGCCGTTCCCGAAATATATATTAATCATCCGCAAGTGGTCAGCAAATCTTATCCCCATTATTGGGACCACTTGAAAGAAGCGGGATTTGAAATTACGGCCTTATGATTATCATTTACATTCTTATAGCCCTTGCCGCTGCGGCCGTCATTGCTTTCGTGGCCGGCAGTTTGCGCAACCGCTCGCTGAAAAAGAAACTGGCACAAGGCGAAATCAGCGAAATGCCAACCGTGGTACAACCGCCACAGGAATGTTGCGGACAGCACGAAGTATGCGAAAAAGAAAGCCTGTTGGCTGCCGTAAGCAAACAAATAGAGTATTACAACGATGAAGAACTCGACCGTTTCCGGGGAAAGGACGCTTCCGCGTATAGCGAAACGGAAATAGACGAGTTCAGAGATATCCTCTATACGATGCGTGACGATGAAGTGGCAGGGTGGGTGCGCAGCCTGCAACTGCGCGGCGTCCCCCTGCCCGACGCATTGAAAGACGAAGTATTCCTTATTATCGGGGAAAGGAGATTCGACCACGCATGAGCATCCTGTCTTACACTTTCTTCCAGAATGCCCTATTGGGCAGCCTATTGGCTAGCATCCTTTGCGGACTGATAGGCACTTATATCGTTGCACGGCGGTTGGTTTTCATCAGCGGCGGCATCACCCATGCCTCGTTCGGCGGTATCGGCATCGGAGTTTACCTCGGATTTTCCCCCATACTCTCTGCAGCCGCGTTTTCTGTCTTGTCAGCCTGCGGCATACAATGGTTCAGCCACCGCCGCGACATGCGCGAAGATTCGGCCATCGCCATTTTCTGGACTTTAGGCATGAGCATCGGCATCATTTGCAGTTTTTTGGCACCGGGCTTCACTCCGGAGCTGTCCTCCTATCTGTTCGGCAATATATTGACTGTCACCCCCTCGGACCTTTATTTGTTAGGCACATTGGCACTCATCGCCACGGCTGCTTTCACATTCTTTCTCCGTCCGCTCGTTTCCATTGCTTTCGACACTGAATTCGCCCGTTCGCAACGTCTTCCTGTCACCATGGTGGAATATCTGATGATGGCCTTCATCGCACTGACCATTGTGGCCTGCCTGCGCATGGTGGGCATCGTGTTGGTCATCTCCCTGCTGACCATCCCTCAAGTGACGGCCAATATTTTCACGCACAGCTTCAAACGCATGGCACTGCTCTCCATCGTGACAGGCTACAGCGGCTGTCTGGGCGGCCTTTACTTGTCGTACCATTACAATATACCATCGGGTGCCTCCATCATTTTCGTCTCTATACTCATCTATTTGGTGTGCAAAGGAATTTCATGGTCGATTCCTCGGTGGAAAAGGCAATAAAAAACATGTTTTTCAGTTATCTAACTATGTAAAGAGCGCATTGGAAAAAAGGTTTCTACATATCATTGCTTCCGGATTCGTCTTCCTATCCCTTCTGACGGCGTGTTCCACGAAAAAGAATACGTCGGGTACCCGTTTTTACCATGCCATGACGGCACGGTTCAATACGTACTTTAACGGGGCAGAGGCTTTCAAAGAAGGAGTCCTGGAACAACAGAAAGGACATAAGGACAATTACACCGATTTATTGCCCATGTATGCCGTGCGAAATAAATCGACGGCAGCCATGGGAAAGTCCAACTTCGAGACCACCATCGAAAAATGCGAGAAAGCCATCAAGCTGCACTCTATAAAGGCCCGGCCGAAATCGAACGTCAACAAGCGGAAAACAGCCAAGGAAAAAGCCTACATGGCCCGCAAGGAGTTCAACCCATTCTTGCGGCATGCCTGGCTGCTCATGGGGAAAGCGCAATTCCAACAGGGCAATTTCATCGAAGCGGCCTCCACGTTCAATTATATCAGCGGACTGTATGCCGGACAGCCTGAAATCGTGTCCGTGGCCCGGGCCTATCTGGCCCGTTGCTACGTAGAACTGGAATGGCCTTACGATGCAGAGGATGTCTTTCATAAGATTCAGCGCGACAGTACCGGCAGTGAAGGGAAACGGGAATTCAACGCCTCATACGCCGATTACCTCATCTTCGTGAAACAATACAAAGAGGCTATTCCTTATTTGCAAAAAACCGTCAAGAAAGAAAAAAGCAAACAGCAACGCGCACGCCTGAACTTCCTGTTGGGACAGTTGTACCACGAAACGGGAAACAGAGCAGAAGCCTACAAGGCCTTGCGGCGTGTCATACGTGCCAATCCTCCATACGAATTGTCTTTCAACGCCCGTATCCTGCAAACCGAAGCCATGGCTAGCGGAAACCACAATAAAATGGTGAAAAGACTGCGGCGCATGGCCAAGAACAAGAAAAACAAGGACTACCAGGACCAGATTTATTATGCCATCGGCAATATCTATCTGGCCAACCGGGATACCGCACGGTGTATCGGGGCATACGAAACCGGTGCCAAAGAAAGCACACAGAACGGCATTGCCAAAGCCATGGTATTGTTGCGTCTGGGTGAGATTTACTGGGACAAAGAGGACTATATTAACGCACAACGCTGTTACGCCGAACTGGTCGGCATATTGGACAAAGAAAACGAAGCTTACAAAGAGGCGGAACGCCGCTCAGGTATCCTGACCGAACTGGAACCCCATTTGTCGGCCATCAAACTGCAAGACAGCCTGCAATGGTTGGCCAAGTTGCCCGAAAACGAACGTAACGAGGCCATCGACAAAGTCATCGAAGCCTTGAAAAAGCAAGAAAAAGAAGAGGCACGCAAGGCCAT
>ENA-OPDE01001046-OPDE01001046.1-human-gut-metagenome-genome-assembly--contig:-NODE-1046-length-10694-cov-2.291945_pt1 | contig 10694 bp, 8 predicted proteins | sample MGYA00241261_ERZ501502 | MGnify/ENA primary metagenome ERZ501502 (study PRJEB25962, sample SAMEA2042450) | human gut metagenome | biome: human gut; feature: human-associated habitat; material: faeces... | reverse complement strand
TTGTAGATGCCTTCCGTGCAGGTGTAACCGTAGTATTCAGCCTGTTTTTGCTGTATATTGTCTTTGTTTTGCCGTGGCAGGTTTGCCTGATGCTTTTGCTGTAAATAAAATTTAGATTGATTAATCAGAATAAACGTGTCATAATAAAGGTTGGACATAGAGTTAATTCTCTTGCGCTGCGCAAGCAGTGCTATTACCATATGAAATTATATTAAGGAGTGTTGTGAAGAATGAACAGAGAGCTTTCTTTGGAATTTGTACGTGTAACCGAGGCGGCAGCTATTGCCTGCGGTCATCTTGTAGGCAGAGGCGACAAGAACGGTGCTGACGGTCTGGCTGTTGATGCTATGCGCGCAGCTTTTGATACCGTAAATATTAAAGGTACCGTTGTTATCGGCGAAGGCGAAATGGATGAAGCACCGATGCTGTATATCGGCGAAGAAGTAGGTGCCGGCGGCCCTGAGGTTGATATCGCTGTTGACCCGATCGAGGGTACCAACCTGGTTGCTAAAGGACAAAACGGTGCTATCGCAGTTATTGCTATCGCTCCACGTGGCTGCCTGCTGCATGCTCCTGATATGTATATGGATAAAATCGCTGTCGGCCCCCGTGCTAAAGGCTGCATCGATATCAATGCTCCGATGAGCGAAAACCTGGCACGCGTTGCTAAAGCAATGGACCGTAAAGTAAGCGACCTGAACGTAGTTCTGCTGGACCGCGAACGTCATTACGGCCTGATGGACGAAATCCGTAAAGCCGGCGCTCGTATCTCCCTGATTACCGACGGCGACGTTAACCCGATTGTTGAATGCTGCATCGAAGGCAGCGGCGTGCATATGTACGTTGGTAAGGGTGGCGCTCCGGAAGGCGTTCTGGGTGCTGCTGCTGTTAAATGCCTGGGCGGCGATATGCAAGCTCGTCTGGTTCCCGAAGACGAAGCTCAGGTTCAACGCTGCCTGAAGATGGGTATTGCCGATGTTAACAAGGTGCTGACTCTGGATGACCTGGTAAAAGGCGATGACTGCATGTTTACTGCTACCGCTATTACCAACTGCAACATGCTGAACGGCCTGCGTTACTTCGGCGACGGCGTACGTACCCATACTATTTCTGCCCGTTACAAAACCGGCACCGTACGTTTTGTTGATGCTATTCACAGCCTGGACCGCAAAGTACTTGCTGTTAAGCTCTGATTTTAAAACAGATTATAGGGCTGTTACGTCTGTAACAGCCCTATTTATCAATTTGTATTGCCTATGGAAAATTTATTAGTCAATAAGGTTGCCGCTGTCAAGGAAGTACGGCAGGCTGCCGAATATCAAAAGAAAAAACAGGCCTGTATTTTAACCGGGTTGGCTGGAAGCAGCAAGCCGGTCTTTTTTGCTGCCGCAGATAAGCTGCTTGGCGGCAAGGGCAGCATGGCCTTTATTACTGCTTCGCGTGAGGAAATCCGTACTTATCGCCGCGAGCTTAATTATCTGTACCCGGATTTGCCGATGCAGGAGCTTTATCCTGTAAGCCTGCCGCGTGTGCAGGCAGATACGCAGAGCCTGGAGCTGCAGGCAGGACGTGCGGCCGCACTACGCTTTTTGAGCGGTGAGGAGCGGGGCATTGTTTTCATTACGGCAGAGGCGCTGCAGCAAAAGCAACTGCGTCCGAGCGGTATGTCCGGCAAGGCGCTGCAGCTCGCTGTCGGCGAAGAGCACGAACAGCGTAATATAGCTGCCGCGTTGCTTGATTTGGGCTATGAGCGTACGGAGCAGGTTGATGCTTTGGGACAGTTCTGCCTGCGCGGTGATATTCTGGACGTGTACCCAATCAACAGCAGTACTGCGGTGCGTATCGAATGGTTCGACAATGAGCTTGATGCTATGCGCAGCTTTGATGTTGACACTCAGCGCAGTCTGCAGACTCTCACCAGTATCAAAATTGCTCCGCTGAAGGTAGATGAAAGCTTCAGCTATGATGCCGATATCTTTGAATATTGCGCTGCGGATACTATGGTAGTTGTTGATGAGCCGGTGCATGTTTTCAGTATGCTGGAAAAGCTGGACAAGGAAAACAAGGAGCATGCCTCCGAGCTTTTCGGAAAACAGGAGCTTATAGAGCAGCTTGCAGCCAACGGTGCTGTGCTGGTATCGGCGTTGGGACACAGCTATCTGCAGCAGCTGCCTTCGTTGAATATACCGGTGCGCGCGGTTGCGCCGTATAATAAGAATACCAATTTGCTGGTGGAGGATTTGCAGAACTGGCTGGCGGAGGGGATTACGCCGCTGATTATGCTTTCCGGCAGCATTAAGGCCCGTGGTTTTGCGGATAATCTGCGCAACTACGGATTAAAGGGACATTTTTCCCAAAAGAGCTTTGAGCCGGGAGTCGTCAATGTAACCTACGGCGATTTGGATCACGGCTTTCGCTTTTGGGATGAAGAATGGTTGCTGCTGACAGAAAATGATATTTTCGGCATGCAGAAGCGCAAACGCTTGCATACCAAAAACCAGGGCCAACAGCTGCAGTATTTTTCGGATATCAAGGCCGGAGATTACGTTGTTCATAAGGTTCATGGTATCGGCCGTTATATAGGCGTAGAAAACGTCGAGGTTGACGGCATCCACCGTGATTATCTGCTTTTGGCCTATGCCGGAGATGATAAGCTGTATGTTCCGGTAGAGCAGGTCGGCATGCTGCATAAATATGTCGGCAGCGAGGGAAGTGTGCCGCGTCTGTCGAAAATGGGCGGCAATGACTGGAAACGCACTACGGCCAAGGCTGCTAAGGCGATTACGGAGCTGGCGGAGGAGCTGCTGCGTTTATATGCACAGCGGCAGATTATGCCGGGGCATGCCTTTTCACCGGACTGTCAGCTGCAAAAGGACTTTGAAGCAGCCTTTCCCTATGAGGAAACACCGGACCAGCTGAAGGCGATTGCCGAAATCAAAGCTGATATGGAAAAGCCGCAGCCTATGGAGCGTCTGCTCTGCGGTGATGTCGGTTACGGAAAAACCGAGGTGGCCTTGCGTGCTGCCTTTAAGGCTGTGCTTGACGGTAAGCAGGTGGCTGTATTGGCACCTACAACAGTGCTGGCACAGCAACATTATATTACCTTCAAGGAGCGCGTGCGCAATTTCGGTGTAGAGGTTCGTCTGCTGAACCGCTTTTGTACGCCGAAGGAGCAGCGCACTGTTCTGCAGGAGGTTGCCGACGGTAAGGTTGATATTCTTATCGGTACGCACCGTCTGCTGCAGCCGGATGTGAATTTTACCAGCCTTGGCCTGCTGATTATCGATGAGGAGCAGCGCTTCGGTGTTGCCCAAAAGGAAAAAATTAAGAAATGGCATCTCGGTATAGATGTCTTGTCGCTTTCGGCAACACCTATTCCGCGTACTCTGCATATGGCGCTGGTCAACGGCCGTGATATGAGCGTTATCGAATCGCCGCCGGAGGACCGCTTGCCTGTTGAAACCTATGTCAGCGAATATAACGACGGCATGATTAAGGAAGCAATCGAGCGTGAGCTGCGCCGCGGCGGCAGAATTTACTATATCAGCAACCGCGTCAGCGCTTTGGAGCCGTTGGCTGCCAAGCTGCGCCGTCTGGTACCGGGCATCAGCATCAAAATTGCCCACGGGCAGATGAATGAGGACGCATTAGAGGATGCCATGATTACCTTCTATGAGGGCGGCTGCGACGTGCTTTTGTGTACGACGATTGTGGAAAACGGGCTGGATGTACCGCTGGCGAATACGATTATTATCGACGGTGCCGACAACTTCGGCCTTTCGCAGCTTTACCAGATGCGTGGCCGTGTAGGACGCAGCTCGCGTCTTGCTTATGCTTACTTTGTTTATCAGCCTAATAAGGCGCTGAGTGAAATTGCCGAAAAGCGTCTGCAGGCCATCCGTGATTTTACGGAGCTGGGCGCAGGCTTTAAGATTGCTATGCGCGATCTGGAAATCCGCGGTGCCGGCAATCTGCTGGGACCGCAGCAGCACGGACATATTACCGGCATAGGCTTTGCCGCTTATTGCGAGATGCTGGAAAAAACCATTGAACGCCTGAAAAACGGCAAGGAGGCCGAGCCTGAGCCGGAGCCGGTTCTGGAAATTCAGGCAGAGGCCTATATTCCGGACAGCTATATTCCGGATCCGCGTTATAAAATGGAGCTGTATCGTCGCTTCAGCGAGCTGGAATATTCACAGCGGGAGGATTTTCTGGACGAAATTATCGACCGCTTCGGCAATCCGCCGCCGGAGGTGGAAATGCTCTGGCGTTTGGCAGCGCTTAAGGGCTTGTGCCGAGTGCTGAAAATCCGTGGCGTAAATGTGCATCAGGGAATTATCCGCCTGACCTTCGGCGAGAAGGCACAGGTAAACCCGGAGGCAGTTCTGAAGCTGCTGATGCAGCATCCTAAGACGATGACATTGAAAAACGGTCAGGAGCAGCAGCTGACGTACAGAATGGGTACGTCAAAGCAGGAGCCCCTGGCGTGGCTGGAGCAGACTTTGCCTGCTCTGATATTAGAAGATTGATTTAAAGGAGGTGAAAGCAGGAAATGAGCAGTGATAAATTTTTGCGCGGCGCGATGATTCTGACATTGGCAGGACTGATGGTAAAGGTTATCGGTTCTGTGAACCGTATCCTGCTTTCACGTCTGCTGGGCGGCGAGGGTATCGGTCTTTACCAGATGGCTTATCCCGTATACCTTTTGCTGCTTGCGATTTCTGCGGCCGGCATTCCGGTGGCAATATCGATTATTGTCGCAGGCTTTTTGGCGCAGAAGGACTATGCTAATGTGCGTCAGGTGTTTTGCGTTTCGCTGCGCCTGATGGCCTGCGTGGGTGCGGTGTTGGCGGTTTGTCTGGTGTTGGCGGCGGGCTGGTTGGTTGATGCCGGCGTGATTACCGATGCGCGTGCCTATTATTCGCTTATAGCGCTGACACCGGCAATTTTCTTTGCTACGATTCTGGCCAGCTTCCGCGGGTATTTTCAGGGACATCAGCTGATGACGCCGCCTGCGGTGTCGCAGATTGTGGAACAGTTTATCCGCGTAGTGACGATGGTAGTGCTGGCGTATGTGCTGCTGCCCTACGGTCTGGAATACGCTGCTGCCGGCGCTGCCTTCGGCGCTGTGCCGGGAAGTCTGACCGGTCTTGTGGTTATGGGCTGCTTTTATCGCTATTACCGGAAGCAGTGGCAGGCTGCAGCAAGCACGGAGCAGGCACCTGCTGACGAGCTTGTGCGCAGCAGCGCGCTGATTAAACGCCTGCTGCTGCTGGCGCTGCCTGTGTCCTGCGCTAATATCCTTGTGCCTGTTACCAGCAGCATTGACGTATTGCTGGTTCCAGGCCGATTGATTGACAGCGGTCTTAGTGTGGAGCAGGCGACGGCGCAGTTCGGTTATCTGGCAGGCATGGCACAGCCCTTGCTCTTAATGGCCACGATACCGACGATGTCGCTGGCAACAAGCCTTGTGCCTGCTGTTTCCGAAGCCTTTGCTTTGAATAAATGGCAGATTATCGAGCAAAAGGCAGCAACCGCGATGAAGCTGTGCTGCCTGATAACTGTGCCTGCTTCCGTAGGCATGTGGGTATTGGCGGAGCCTATCAGCCGTCTGCTGTACGGTACGGCGAAGGCTGGCGTTGCTATTATGCATTCGGCGCCTGCCATCTGCCTTTTAGGCCTGCAGCAGGTTACAACAGGTATGCTGCAGGGAATGGGGCACACCAATCTGCCGATGCTGAATATGCTTATCGGTATTGCAGCCAAGCTGGTTGCCGTCTGTCAGCTGACGAATGCGGAATACGGTATTGCCGGCGCAGCGTGGGCAACGAACATAAACTTTGGCGTGACGGCGCTGTTGAATATTATAGCGTTGTATAAATTAAGTATAATATTTTCCTGGCTCAGTATTGCGAAAATCATCGCCGCAGCAGCGGTGATGGGCGCTGTTGCCGTAGAAGCGCATACGCTGCTGGGCGGTGCATCGCCTGCTTTGGCAACAATCGCCGCTATGCTGGCTGCCGGGATAAGCTATATCATATTGCTGCCGCTTTTAGGCGTGCTGAACAGACAGGAACTGCGTCAGCTGCCGGTAGTGAAACGATTTTTTAAATAATTAAGAAAGAAGGCGTACTATCATGGGAACAATTACAATTGTCGGCTTAGGCCCCGGTGCTGTGGGACATCTTTCGTTGGAAACTATGGGACTTCTGCAAAACTGCGCTCAGGTTATCCTGCGCACGGCGGTGCATCCCACCGTTGCCGAGTTGGAAAAGCAAAACGTAAAATTTACCTCATGTGACGATTTATACGAAAAGGCTGCTTCCTTTGAAGAAGTATATGATAGCGTTGTCGAGCGTGTGCTGGCAGCAGCGCAGAACGGCGATGTTGTTTACGCAGTACCAGGCAGCCCGCTGGTTGCGGAAAAAACCGTTGTTTTAATGCGCACAGCTGCTAAGGCGCAGGGCGTTAAGCTGGTGATTAAGCCGTCTATGAGCTTCTTGGACTTGGCTTACGTTGAGCTGGGCATCGACCCGATTGCCGGCCTGCAGATTATTGACGCGCAGGATTTTGCGGAGATTGCAAGTGCTGGTCAGCATCCGCTGATGATTACTCAGGTTTACAGCCAGATGGTGGCCGGCGATTTGAAAATTGCGCTGATGGATGTACTGCCTGACGAATACGAAATTTATTTCCTGCGCAATCTGGGCCTGCCTGACGAGGAATGCCGTCCGATTAAGCTGTTCGAGCTGGACAGACAGCCGAATATCGACCATCTTACGAGCGCTTACGTTCCGCCGATGCCTGAGGGAGCAGAGGATACTGTATTTGAAAATGTTGACGATGCGGAAGCTGTTCCCGGTATTATTACCTTTGGCGAGGATGAGGACGAATTTGCCGAGGAAGGCGAAGAAGAAGGCTATGCGGAAGACTTTTTGCCGGAAGCAGGCTTTGATGATTTCGACATCCAGCCCTTGGCTGATGTTATGCGCACCCTGCGTGAGCCTGACGGCTGCCCATGGGACAGAGAGCAGACACACAAATCTATCCGCAGCAATATGATTGAAGAGGTTTACGAATATCTGGAGGCTGTGGATGCTGACGATGTTGACGGCATGCGTGAGGAGCTTGGCGACTTGCTCATGCAGGTTGTTTTCCATGCCCGCATGGCACAGGAGGCAGGCCGCTTTGATCTGCAGGACGTTATCGACGAGGTTGTAGATAAGCTTATCCGCCGGCATCCGCATGTTTTCGGTGACACACATGTCGACAACAGCGATGATGTGCTGGTAAATTGGGAGGCTATCAAAAAGCAGGAAAAACAGGAGCGCAAGCATGTATTGGACGGCGTATCTCAGGGACTGCCGGCGCTGCTGCGTGCCTATAAGCTGCAGAGCAAGGCTGCCAAGGTCGGCTTTGACTGGCAGGACAGCGCATCCGTATGGGCTAAGGTACAGGAGGAGCTGGGCGAGCTGCAGGAGGCTTTGCAGGCAGGCGATAAGGCTGCTGCCGAGAGTGAGCTTGGCGATGTACTGTTTGCCGTGGTAAATTATGCGCGTCATAACGGCATTGAGCCGGAGGTAGCTTTGGATGGCACGAATAACCGTTTCGCTTCCCGCTTCAATTACGTGGAAGAACAGGTTGAAGCCAGCGGTAAAACATGGCAGGATTTCACTTTGAACCAGCTGGATGAATTTTGGAATCAGGCTAAGGAATTGGAGCGCAAGAGCGATTTATAAGGTTAATTTGCAATAAAGTTACTAAAATAATGCTATTTTCCCCGTAATTTATAAATATTTTCGGAAAAGGCTTGCAGGAAAACGGTTTAGAGTGTAGAATACTATTGCTAGTTAAATATGAGTTACGTTACGAAGTTACGTGCTCCGCAAGCATTTGCAATAATAACTAAAGTCATAATTAAGGAGGAATTTTTGATGAACAAGACTGAGTTAATCGCTGCTGTTGCTGAAAAAGCCGGCTTAACCAAAAAAGACGTTGAGAAAACTATCACCGCTACCTTGGAAACCGTTAAAGAGGTAGTTGCTAAGGGTGACAAAGTACAAGTAGTAGGCTTTGGTACTTTTGAAGCACGTGCTCGTAAAGAACGTGAAGGTAAAAATCCGCAAAATGGTGAGAAAGTAGTTATTCCTGCTGCAACCATCCCTGCTTTCAAAGCCGGTAAAGCTTTCAAGGATGCTGTTAACGTAAAATAATAAGCTGTTTTAGTGCTTTAGGCCCGGCAGCTGCTGCCGGGCTTTTCTAAAGATATACTGCGGAATACTCAATGCTGGGGGGGCTATGATATGGTTAGACGTCGTGTAAGACATAAATCTAAAGCTTTTAATGTCTTTATGATGCTGCTGTTTGTTGCCTGCCTGTTCGTTATCGGTAAGCAGGAGTATTCTATTTATCAGATTAAACAGGAGCAGGCTGCTACACAGCAACGTATTGCTGCTTTAAAAAAACAGAAGACTGAGCTGGAGGCAGAGCGTAAACGTCTGGATGACCCGCGTTATATTGAAAAGCTCGCCCGTGAGGATTACAACATGGTGGGTAAAGACGAGGTGCCGCTGTTTATAGTTGATGAGAAAAAATAAGGCAGAACAAGAAATGATAGCTTTTGTTCTGCTTTTTTTATTGACACCATGAAAAATTAAAGAGTATAATACAAGAGTATTAAGAAATTTTAAGGGGGATTTTTTTCTCGATGTCACTTGAAGTAGGTGCAATTGTAGAGGGTGAAGTTACAGGTATCACCAATTTTGGCGCATTTGTCCAACTGCCTGAGGGCAAGGTTGGCCTGATTCACATTTCTGAGGTTTCTAATGTTTATGTAAAAGACGTGCATGACTTTTTAAAGGAGCACGACAAGGTTAAGGTTAAGGTATTATCTGTAGATGATCGCGGCAAAATTGGTCTGTCTATTAAACAGCTCACACCGCCGCCGGCTCCGCAACCGAGACCGCAGCGTCCGCAAAATGATAACTGCGAGCGCCGCAACAATAATGGTATGCGTCCGCAAGGCGACAATCGTGAACGCCGTGGCGGTATGCGCCCGCAAAGCGCAAGACCTATGGCTCCCGTTTCCTTTGAGGATAAATTATCTAAATTCCTGAAAGACAGCGATGACCGTATGCTGGATTTAAAACGTAATACTGAGTCCAAACGCGGTGGTCGTGGTGCCAGACGTGATAAATAAGCAAGCTGGTAATTAATGAAATGGCACTCCTGAGAGTGCCTTTTCTTTTATAGCATAGAAAAATGCGATATGACACGTTTAAACCGCTGCTGAAGGAGATATGCTATGAGGCAGATTGCACCTGCAGTCTATAAGCTGCGCAAAACAATTAAAAATTTGCTGCAGCCCGAGGCTCATTATCTGTTGGCTGTTAGCGGTGGTGCCGATTCTCTGGCTTTGGCACATGCCTGTGCTGCCTTGGCAGCGCAAGGCTGGGGAAGCTACAGCGTCTGTCACGTTGAGCACGGACTTCGTGGCGAAGAGGCTCTGCGCGACATGCAGGCTGTGCAGCGTGCCTGCAAGGATTGGGGACTGCCCTGCTTTACAGAGCATGTGCAGGCTGCATCCTATGCGGCACAGAACCGGCTTTCTACCGAAGATGCTGCGCGCCGCCTGCGTTATGCGGCGCTTAGGCGCATAGCGGAGCAGCAGGGCGCTGCGGCGATTGTTACGGCGCATCACGAGGGTGATCAGGCTGAAACGCTGCTCTTAAGGCTGTTGCGCGGCGCAGGGCTTCAAGGACTTGCCGGAATGCGGGCGCAGCAGGACGATATCATCAGACCGCTGCTTACGTTGCCGAAAAGCCTGCTGGAGGAATACTGCAGCGCCGAAGGCATTGCAGTCTGCTATGACAGCACCAACGCTGATACGGCGTATACGCGCAATCGTGTACGTCTGGAGCTTGTGCCGTATCTGGAGCGCAGCTTCAACCACAATGTGGTGCCGACTTTGGCGCGTACTGCCGCCTTGTTGGCGCAGGATGCGGAATGTCTGGAGCAAATGGCTGACGATGCTTACAGGCAGCTGGTGCGCAGGCAGGAGAATGCTGTCAGTTTGCCGGTGACGCAGCTTACGGCGCTGCACAGTGCCGTAAGGCTGAGAGTATTGCGACGCGCGTATTTCGAGCTGGGCGGTGAGGAGCTGTCCTTCGAGCGTAGTCAGGCTATTGATTCCTTGCTGATTAGGCGCAGCGGCGGCAAGTTTATCCAGTTGCCGCAGGGAATAAACGTAGTCTACAAAAATAAACAGCTTATTTTTGTTAAAATAATATAAAGTATAAGGAGAATGAAAAAATGCATGACGATATTAAGACAGTTTTGCTGACTAAAGAAGAAATTGATGCCCGCGTACAGGAAATGGGCAAGCAGATTGCTGCCGATTATGCAGGCAAGGAGCTTGTTGTCATTGTGCTGCTGAAGGGTGCTGCCTGGTTCGCTACCGACCTGACTCGCGCTATTGATATGCCGCTGCGCGTAGACTTCATGGTTGCTTCTTCCTATGGCAACGGAACCAGCACCAGCGGTAGTGTTAAGGTTAAGCTGGATGTCAGCGAAGATATCAAGGGTAAGGACGTGCTGGTAATCGATGATATCATTGACAGCGGCGTTACCTTTGCCTCTATCACCGATATGCTGCGTCACTACAAGCCCGCAACTCTGAAAACCGCTGCTCTGTG
>ENA-OPDE01001034-OPDE01001034.1-human-gut-metagenome-genome-assembly--contig:-NODE-1034-length-10824-cov-6.391866_pt1 | contig 10824 bp, 4 predicted proteins | sample MGYA00241261_ERZ501502 | MGnify/ENA primary metagenome ERZ501502 (study PRJEB25962, sample SAMEA2042450) | human gut metagenome | biome: human gut; feature: human-associated habitat; material: faeces... | reverse complement strand
TCGCAAGCAAAATTATATTTCAATAGGGACAACAATACAATATCCGTAGGCAATCAGAAAAGTGGAGAGCTTATTGAGAAAGTGAGGACAAAGACAATCAACGGAAAAGTGGTAGACCCAAACGGGGAGCCGATTATCGGTGCCAGTGTATTGGTAAAGGGCACTGCCAATGGAGTGATTACCGATCTTGACGGAAATTATAGCCTGGCCGATGTACCCGGGAATGCTCGCCTTTTCATATATCGGCTATCAGACGGTAGAGATAAAAGCGGGCGGCAAAGGCCTGGACAGAATCGTCTTGATGGAAGACAACGAGTTGCTGGACGAAGTAGTGGTTGTGGGATATGGTGTGCAGAAGAAGCGCGACGTGACTACTGCCATTGCCAGCCTTCGTGCCAGTGATATGAAAGGCCAACCGGTTACTTCCATGGCCGAGGCGATGGTGGGCAAGATGCCGGGTGTGCAGGTGTCTCAGTCGACGGGTGCTCCGGGCTCTTCCTTGCAGATTAAGGTACGCGGAACGGGCACTATTACGGCAGGAACCTCTCCGCTCTATGTTGTGGACGGTGTGCCTCTTGCCCAGGAGCAGCTGAATACGTTCAATATGAACGATGTAGAGTCCATCGAGGTGCTGAAAGATGCTTCTTCGGCTGCCATCTACGGTTCGCGTGGTTCGAACGGTGTGGTACTGATTACTACCAAGAGAGGGCAGGAAGGGCGTGCTACAGTTTCCTATAACGGATACTATGGCTGGCAGACGGTTTCAAAGAAGATAGACATGCTGAATGCCTACGAGTATGCCGATTTGGTGAACGATGCACGCAACAATACGTATACCGACAAGATGGAGTCCATCAACCGTAAGCTCATAGCGCAGAATAAGAATCCTTTGTCTTTTGACATCTCGGACAGCAATGCCATCCGTCTGCAAAATACAAGCAATGATTATAATACAATTGTTCCCGTTGAAATCTTGCCATACCTGAGAGGTGAAAAAGGACTGGTAGACACGGACTGGCAGGACGAAATCTTCCAGACAGGTTTCATTACCAACAACAACATCAGTATTACCGGTGCTTCAGCCAAGCACAGTTTCTACCTTGGAGCCGGCTATGCCTATGAACAAGGCAACATCAAGAAAGAAAAGTACAGCAAGGTTACGCTGAACGTCAGCAATGACTATAAAGTGACAGATAACTTCAAGGTAGGCTTCCAGTTCAACGGTGCACGTATGTTACCGGCAGACACCAAGAGCGTTGCCTTGCGGGCAGCCCCGGTAGCTCATGTGTTCAATGAAGAATACGGACTGTATACCACCCTTCCGGGGTTCCAGAAGGCCCAGATGAACAATCCGATGGTAGACGTGGAATTAAAGGCCAACACAACAAAGGCTGAAAACTATCGTGCATCCGGCAACGTGTATGGAGAATGGGACTTCTTGAAACATTTCCAATTCAAGGTGGTGTACTCCATGGACTACAGTTCAAACAGCACCCGCAAATATACCCCTATCATCAAGGTATTTGACAACAGTGTAGAAGGCAAAGTAGAAACCCTTGGTGACGGGAAAACCGGAGTAAGCCAAGAGAAACAGACAGAAACAAAAGTGCAGAGCGATTACTTGCTGACTTACCAGAATACTTGGGGTGAGCACAGTCTGACGGCTACAGCAGGCTTCACTACCTATTACAATGAACTGGAGCTGCTTGGTGCAGCCCGCACACAAGGCGTAGGCCTGGTAATCCCCAATAATCCCGACAAGTGGTACGTAAGCATCGGTGATGCCGGTACAGCCACCAACAACAGTACACAATGGGAACGTAGTACGGTATCTATGCTGGGACGCATCCTCTACAACTATAAAGGCAGATACCTGTTCAACGGTTCGTTCCGCCGCGACGGTTCCTCCGCATTCTCCTACACCGGAAACCAGTGGCAGAATTTCTACTCCGTCGGCGCAGGCTGGCTGATGTCCGAAGAGGAGTTCATGAAAGACATCACCTGGCTGGATATGTTGAAGCTGAAAGGCTCGTGGGGTACGCTCGGCAATCAGAATCTGGACAAGGCCTATCCTGCCGAACCGTTGCTCACCAATGCCTATTCCGCCGTATTCGGCAAGCCGTCCGCCATCTATCCGGGCTACCAGTTGTCCTACCTGCCCAATCCCCGTCTCCGCTGGGAAAAGGTGGAAGCCTGGGAAGCGGGTGCAGAAGCCAACTTCTTCCGCAACCGCCTGCACTTCGAGGGTGTATATTACAAGAAAACCACTAAAGACCTGCTGGCGGAAGTTCCGGGCATCTCCGGCACGGTGCCGGGCATCGGCAACCTCGGCTCCATAGAGAACAAAGGCGTGGAACTCGCCATCGACTGGCGCGACCGGATTGGCGACTGGGGCTATAGCGCAGGCTTCAACCTCACTACCATCAAGAACAAGGTATTGAGCCTTGTACAGGAGGGTTACTCGATTATCGCAGGCGACAAGAGCCAGAGTTACACAATGGCCGGCTATCCCATCGGTTACTTCTACGGTTACAAGGTAGAGGGCGTATACCAGACGGACGAAGAAATAGCCCGGTCGCCCAAGAATACCCTGGCCACCGTGACTCCGGGCGACCTGAAATTCAAGGATGTGAACGGTGACGGTGAAATCACCACTGCCGACCGTACCCTGATAGGCGACCCTACCCCGAATGTCACTTACGGCATCGCCCTCGGCGTAAGCTATAAGAACTGGGAGCTCGGCATCGACATGATGGGACAAGGCGGTAACCAGATATTCCGTACCTGGGACAACTACAACTGGAGCCAGTTCAACTTCATGGAACAACGCATGGACCGCTGGCACGGACCGGGTACAAGCAATACCCAACCCTTGCTCAACACGAAGCATACCATCAACAATATGAATTCCGAGTACTACATCGAAGACGGCAGCTTCTTCCGTATCCGCAACGTACAGTTGGCGTATAACTTCGACAAGACCCTGATATCCAGAATCGGTATGCAGGCCCTGAAGCTCTACGTCAACATCCAGAACCTGAAAACCTGGAAACACAACACCGGTTACACTCCCGAACTGGGCGGTACGGCCATTGCTTTCGGCGTAGACGACGGCAGCTATCCGATGCCTGCCATTTATACATTCGGCTTTAATCTGACATTCTAAAAACAATTCACCGCAGAGCACACAACCCGGTGTCTGCTGCGATGAACCAAAAAATAATAATCATGAAACTGAAACATAAGATTCTAACTCTGATAGCAGGTACACTCACCACCTTTGCCCTGACATCCTGCAACGACTTCCTCGACCGCGACCCGCTGGGGCAGTTCACCGAAGACGATGCTCCCAACGCCCTTATCGGCGGAAAGATGTACAACGTATATTACCTGATGCGCAGCTATAACATCACTGCCGGAATACCCGCCTTCATGATACACATGGTACGCAGCGAGGACTCCGAAAAAGGCAGCGATGCCGGCGACGGCGCCGACCAGGCAGCCATGTGGGACGATTTCCAGTATACAGCCTCCAACGGTACGCTCAGTGCCTATTGGGGACAGAACTATAAAATCATCTACCAGTGCAACGAAATCCTCGACGACCTGGAAAACAGCGGAAACAAGGATGATTTGGAGAATGTACGTACCAAAGGCGAAGCCCTGTTCTTCCGCGCCTACTGCTACTTCAACCTTGTACGTGCCTGGGGAGAGGTGCCGCTGGTAACATTCAAAGTGAAAGAGGCATCCGACGCCAACCGGCCCAAAAGTAATGTGAACGAGATATACGAACAGATAGACAAAGACCTGACCGAAGCCGAGAAATGCCTGCCGCTGACATGGACTTCCGAATACACCGGACGCATCACCTGGGGAGCCGCCCGCTCACTGCACGCCCGTACCTACATGATGCGTAACGACTGGGACAATATGTACGACGCTTCCACCGAAGTCATCAAGTCCGGCCTCTACAACCTGAACACGCCCGTAGATAAAGTCTTCACCGTTGAGGGCGAGAACTGCGGCGAAAGCGTGTTCGAACTGCAATGCGAATCGACCGATGCCCTGAAAAACAGTGATGTCATCGGAAGTCAGTTCTGCCAGGTACAAGGCGTGCGCGGCGCAGGCGATTGGGACCTCGGTTGGGGCTGGCATATGGGTACTGTGCTGTTAGGCGGGGCATTCGAGCCCGGTGACCCCCGCAAAGATGCCACTCTGCTTTATTTCCGCCGGAGCATCAGCGACCCTGTCACTCCGGAAAATACCAACAAGCCTTACGGTGAATCCCCCGTATCCACCGCTATGGGGGCTTACTTCAACAAAAAGGCGTATACCGAACCCGAACTGCGTAAGAAATATACCAAAGACGGTTTTTGGGTAAACATCCGCATCATCCGCTACCCGGACGTATTGCTGATGGCTGCCGAAGCCGCCAACGAGAAAGGTATTCCGGGAGAGGCTATCGATTATCTGGAGCAGGTCCGCGCCCATGCACGCGGTGCGGACAGCAGTATACTGCCCAAAGTCACGTCCACTGACCAAAGCACACTGCGTGATGCCATTCGCCACGAACGCCGCGTTGAGTTGGCATTGGAACCCGACCGTTTCTACGATCTCGTGCGCTGGGGCATTGCCAAAGAAGTGCTTCAAGCTGCCGGAAAGAACTATCAGGACAAGAATGCCTTGCTGCCATTGCCACAAGAAGAAATTGACAAATCGAACGGGGTGCTGAAACAGAATCCTGATTATTAACGATAATTAGTGGTTAGCGATTAGTGATTAGTGATTAATACCATACGGCATGATAATGCACCTAAGGCTGAAAGCTTTTTATCTACAAGCCCGGGATAATATACCCCGGGTATAAAAAGTCCTCTATGACTTGTGCTCTGTTAGGACAAATGATTTATACACAAGGAATTCGCCTTTATAGGATGTATATTAATGCATCTGTAATATGAAAGTGTGTCAAAACCAAGATTCGCTTACTATTGATTTCTTTTTAGGTACAGATTACACAGAAAACACAGATTTTCTTTATTCTTTTTCCGTGAAATCCGTGTAATCCGTGCCTAAAAGAAATCGTCAAGTGTATTTTGACACACTTCTCTTGAAGATAAAAGCCTTTCAGGCTTTCACTTAGAAAGACCTATATACATTATCCATGCTTAAAAAGTATCTATAAAAGCATATGCAAAAACATGTGTAAAGAACCGTATTAGAAAATACATATTAAAAGAAACATATTATGAAGAAGTTTTTCAAAAGAACCGGCCTGCTACTTGCAGCCGCCTTTATAGGCGCCGCCGCCATGCAGGCGCAAAAATCTCCTCAAGATATGGACCGCTTTATCGATGCCCTGATGAAGCGAATGACCGTAGAGGAGAAAATAGGGCAATTGAACCTGCCCGTTACCGGTGAAATCACTACCGGGCAAGCCAAAAGCAGTGACGTAGCCAAGAAAATCGAGCAAGGGCTCGTCGGCGGACTTTTCAACCTGAAAGGAGTGGACAAGATACGCGACGTGCAAAAGCTGGCAGTGGAAAACTCCCGTCTGGGCATTCCCCTGCTCTTCGGCATGGATGTGATACACGGTTACGAAACCATCTTCCCCATCCCTCTGGGACTTTCCTGCACCTGGGATATGGCAGCCATTCGGGAATCCGCACGTATTGCCGCCATCGAAGCCAGTGCCGACGGCATCTCCTGGACATTCAGTCCGATGGTGGACATCAGCCGCGACCCGCGTTGGGGACGTGTCAGCGAAGGCAGTGGCGAAGACCCTTTCCTTGGCGGAGCAATTGCCAAAGCGATGGTATACGGTTATCAGGGAGCCAACCTCTCCGACCAGCTCAAGCGCAACGATGAAATCCTTGCCTGCGTCAAGCACTTCGCCCTCTACGGGGCAGGCGAAGCGGGCCGCGACTACAACACGGTAGACATGAGCCGCAACCGCATGTTCAACGAATATATGTACCCCTATGAGGCCGCCGTAGAGGCAGGTGTGGGCAGTGTAATGGCGTCTTTCAACGAGATAGACGGCGTACCTGCCACAGCCAACAAATGGCTGATGACCGATGTGCTTCGCAAGCAATGGGGCTTCAACGGCTTTGTAGTGACCGACTTTACCGGCATATCCGAGATGACAGAACATGGCATCGGCGACCTGCAAGCAGTTTCCGCCCGTGCCCTCAATGCCGGGGTAGATATGGATATGGTGAGCGAAGGATTTGTGGGCACGCTCAAAAAGTCCGTCATGTCGGGCAAGGTAAGCATGAAGACCCTCGACACGGCCTGCCGCCGCATCCTCGAAGCCAAGTACAAGCTGGGACTCTTTGACAATCCCTACAAATACTGCGACCCGGAGCGTCCCGCACGCGACATCTTCACCAAAGAGCACCGCGCCGCCGCACGCCGCATTGCCGCCGAGAGCTTCGTATTGCTGAAGAACGACAGCATCGGGCTACATCCCGGCTCTCTGCCCCAACCGCTGCTCCCGCTGAAAAAAGAAGGAACCGTAGCCGTTATCGGTCCCTTGGGCAACACACGCAGCAATATGCCCGGCACATGGAGCGTAGCCGCCCGCCTCAACGACTATCCTTCCTTGTATGAGGGACTGAAAGAGATGATGTCCGGCAAAGTGAACGTCACATACGCCAAAGGCAGCAACCTCATCGGCGACGCCGCCTATGAAGAACGCGCCACCATGTTCGGCCGCTCCCTGAACCGGGACAACCGTACAGACAAAGAACTGCTGGACGAAGCCCTGAAAACAGCCGCCGGTGCAGACGTTATCATAGCCGCACTCGGCGAATCTTCCGAAATGAGCGGCGAAAGCTCCAGTCGTACCAATCTCGACCTGCCCGACGTGCAGCGCTCGCTGCTGGAAGCCCTGCTGAAGACGGGCAAGCCCGTAGTGCTCACCCTCTTCACCGGACGTCCGCTGACGCTGACCTGGGAGCAGGCGAACGTACCCGCCATACTGAATGTATGGTTTGGCGGAAGCGAAGCCGCCTATGCCATCGGCGACGTATTGTTCGGAGATGTCAACCCCAGCGGAAAGCTGACGATGACTTTCCCGAAGAACGTAGGGCAAATACCTCTGTTCTACAACCACAAGAATACCGGACGCCCGCTACAGGCAGGCAAATGGTTCGAGAAGTTCCGCAGCAACTACCTGGATGTGGACAACGAGCCGCTTTATCCCTTTGGATACGGCTTGTCCTACACCACTTTCCGGTACAGTGACATTGCTCTGAGTACCCCGTCGATGGGACAGGACGGTTCCATAACCGCCGCAGTCACCGTTACCAACACCGGCAAACGGGACGGAGCCGAAGTCGTACAGCTATACATCCGCGACCTTGTAGGAAGCATCACCCGTCCCGTGCGCGAATTGAAGGGCTTCGAAAAAATCTTCCTGCGCGCCGGCGAAAGCAAAACCGTTTCCTTCAAGATTACTCCGGAGCTGCTACGCTTCTATGATTACGACCTGAACCACGTAGCCGAACCTGGAGATTTCGACCTCTTCATCGGTGGAAGCAGTCAGGCTGCCAGGACGGCTCGTATTACCTTGAAGTAAACCCGCGGTTTCTCCTGAGGATACTGACAGTTTCGCCAAAGGAAACGCGCAGTTCCCTCAGGGGAAACCGAAATTTCCCACTAAGGAAACGGGAGTTTCTCCCTAAGGGAACGGGCGTTTCCTTACGGGGAAACAGAATTCTCCCAACAGTATATAAATCATTGCACGTAAAACAGAATGAAATCAGTAAACCTATATATCCCGCTTCTCCTGCTGTTGTTCCTTGCAGGAGCCTGCGGCACAAAGAAATCCGACGGTGCATCCGGAGCATTGAGCGACGACGCCCTGCTGGACACCGTACAACGCCGGACCTTCAATTACTTCTGGGACGGAGCCGAACCCAACAGCGGACTGGCACGCGAACGCATCCACATGGACGGCGTATATCCCGAAAACGACCAAAACGTAGTGACATCCGGCGGCAGCGGTTTCGGCATCATGGCAGTGCTTGCCGGTATCCACCGGGGCTACGTCACCCGTGAAGAAGGCCTGGCACGTATGGAACGCATCGTTTCTTTCCTCGAAACCGCCGACCGCTTTCACGGCGCCTACCCCCACTGGTGGTATGGCGATACGGGGCGGGTAAAGCCTTTCGGACAAAAAGACAATGGCGGCGACCTCGTAGAAACCGCTTTCATCATGCAGGCTCTCCTTGCCGTACACCAATACTATGCAGGCGGCAATCCGCAAGAGAAAGCCCTCGCCGCCCGCATCGACAAGCTATGGCGGGAAGTAGACTGGAACTTCTACCGCCAGGGCGACCAAAACGTGCTCTACTGGCATTGGAGCCCTGAATACGGCTGGGAGATGGACTTCCCCGTGCACGGCTACAACGAGTGCCTCATCATGTACATCCTTGCCGCCGCCTCGCCTACGCATGGCGTGCCCGCCGCCGTATACCACGAAGGCTGGGCGCAGAACGGCGCCATCGTCAGCCCGCATAAGGTAGAGGGAATCGAACTGCATCTGCGGTATCAGGGCACGGAAGCCGGTCCTCTGTTCTGGGCGCAGTACTCGTTCCTGGGACTCGACCCCAACGGGCTGAAAGACGAGTATTGCCCCGATTACTTCGGCGAAATGCGTAACCTCACGCTTGTGAACCGCGCCTACTGCATCCGTAACCCCAAACATTACAAAGGCTTCGGACCGGACTGCTGGGGACTGACCGCCAGCTACTCCACAGACGGGTATGCCGCCCACTCTCCCAACGAGCGCGACGACCGGGGAGTCATCGCTCCCACCGCCGCCCTTTCGTCCATCGTATATACACCGGAGTATTCGCTGCAAGTGATGCGCCACCTTTACGACATGGGCGACAAGGTGTTCGGCCCTTACGGATTCTACGACGCTTTCAGCGAAACGGACAACTGGTATCCGCAACGTTATCTTGCCATCGACCAAGGGCCGATAGCTGTCATGATTGAGAATTACCGCAGCGGACTGCTTTGGAAACTCTTTATGAGCCATCCGGACGTACAGCAGGGATTGCGGAAGTTAGGATTCCAATTGAGTTCTGACACCCCCATTTCCGCTTCATAACCGGGATTGCGATCCTACTGAACGCTATTGCCGCCTCCACCGCCCTTTACATCATCATTGCTGATGGAACGGGCGGCTTTCTTGACGCTGGCTTTCAGCTCGCCGATACGGTAACTGACACTGATGCCGAAGCGCTGGCGGCTGTACTTGCTCCAGCTCTCCTGCGTAAAACCAACACCTTCGAGCGTATTGGTATTGTCCATGTACTTCTTAAAGAAGTTGCTGGCAAAAGCAGAGAGGGTCAGACGCTTGTCGAAGAAAGACTTGTTTACGCTCAAGCCGTAATCGAAGTAACTGCTTCCTTTGCCCTGTAACATCACCCAGGGAGTCTGGCCGAACACGTTCAGACTGATGCGCCAGTCATGGGGCAGGGTTTGTTGCGCACCCCCGTAGGCAAAAAGATTCCAACCGTCGTTTTTAAGGCCGTTGGCTCCTTCCATATATGAATAGTTACCGTAGATATTGGCATAGATACGGGTATTGGATGTAGCATTCCAGTTGATATAACCGCTAAGACTCGCATTCTTGGTTTTTCCTATGTTCTGATAAGTGGAGTAAAGCACCTCTTTGCCGGTAGTCTCTTTCAAACCCTCAATCTCGGTATCGGGAACCATTTCGGAGATTTGCTCGATGCTGTTGTTGGTAAACGAATAGCGGAGCGATAGGTTGACATTGAACTTCTGCGTAAAATTGCTGTAACTCAGATTGAAGGCATGGCTTTTCTCACTATCCAGATTGGGGTTGCCTTGCGTGATATTGGTAGGATTACTGTCATTCAGGTAGGGATTCAGGTACCAGATGCCCGGACGGTAGATACGCATGTTATAACCCAAACGCAAGTTGGACATATCCGTCAGCTTCCAGCCGATGCTGGCGGAAGGAACTACATCGTCGAAATCCTTCTTGAAGTTATCGCCTTTACCTAAAAGATACTTCACATTCTGTATGGTATGCTCGTAGCGCACGCCCAGCCTGCCGGAGAGCTTCTTCACTTTCAAGGAATAACCGGCATAGGCAGCCAGAATATCATTCAGGTGTTTGTAGTGGGAACTATGGTCTTCATCGAATTCATAATCGGTTTGCTGCCCTGCGGCGCGCTGGAAGCGGTCGTCCTCGGCAGTATTGTTGCGAAGGATGTATTTAACTCCGGTTTCTACTGTGTGCATCTTGCCGATGGGAGTCGTATAATCTGCCTGTAAGGTGTGCTCCGTAGTGCTTTGCGAACCGTCATTATGCTGGTCGAGCATGTATAATCCGCAAATCGAAATGTTCGCGCGTTTCAAAATGAAAAGTTCATTTCACAAAACGAAGCGTATAATTTAAAGCACTCTTTATTCCATTTGAACTGGTCAATTCTAAGCTAAAAATAACAGAAAAATAACTTGCAAATATCAACAAAAATCACTATCTTTACATAGTTAAATTGAGGTCGTTTACCCTCAAATCAGTTCAGTTTTGTATTCCCCTACCCTATCAATATTCTAAAAAAATTCGGCCGGCTTCGCCGGTATTTGAATACCTTTTAAATGGAATTCGGAAACCATCCGAATCCCGTTCTTTCGTTTTAGTCGCTTCGCTCCACGCTTTGGCGCTTTGCGCTTACGCCACCTCGCGTATCGCCTTGTACGCTGCCACGCTTTGCGCCCGGACGATTTTGCCGCGGAAGGCCAGACGCGAGCCGATACTCGCAAACGTATACGAAG
>ENA-OPDE01001032-OPDE01001032.1-human-gut-metagenome-genome-assembly--contig:-NODE-1032-length-10832-cov-6.647861_pt1 | contig 10832 bp, 9 predicted proteins | sample MGYA00241261_ERZ501502 | MGnify/ENA primary metagenome ERZ501502 (study PRJEB25962, sample SAMEA2042450) | human gut metagenome | biome: human gut; feature: human-associated habitat; material: faeces... | reverse complement strand
TCCTGCCGCAACTGCGCCCAGGCTTGTGCAAAGTATTGCTTTATCATCTTAACGGCCTATTTTCAAATTATCTGTATTTACTCCTCCTATGCCTCCTTTGGAAATATCCGCACGTCCGGCGGTTCCGCTCAAAGTGACGCTACCCACACCACCCATTTTGGCAGACAAATAGTCGCAGGCTACATGAATATCGGCGCTGCCTACTCCACGCAAGGCAACTTTCAGCTCGTTGCACGTCAAGTCGGAGACATTCACTTCACCCACACCTTTTATCTCGAATGACACGGCATCGAGCTTCAAGGGCTTCTCACATTTGAATTCGCCTACACCGGTAAACTCCACCTCCTTCAAGTCGGGAGCCGAAATCCAGATAGTCACGCCATCCTTCTGATTGCTCCTGCGCTTGTTTTTCCCGTCCTTGAAACCTATCAGCAGACGGCCGTCCTTCACTGTGGTCTGCGTATTCTTCACGTACCTCTCCCTGCCTTCAATCCTGAAAGAATAAGTGTCACTTTGTGTAAAATGAATTGTCCCCACAGAGGTTATCTCAATGGACGAGAAAGCATCCACCTTACGTACTTCACTTACTTTTGCATCTTGTGCACAAACACTCAGCATACCTGCAAAGGCCAATACCAATGCAATGATAACACCTGCTACATCAGTTCTCATATTTCTTCTTTTTTATTTTGTTTCACATTCTATTCTTCGTGCAACGCCTCTGCCGGCTGTATCTTGATAGCCTGCCGTGCCGGAAACCATATTCCAATCACCACCATCAGTGCTATCAGCAGCCATGCACCCAACGAGCCCAGCAGAAAACGCAGGAAGCTCCATTTCACCGGCCAGGTGGTAATCAGTTCCGTATGTCCCATTGTAAATTCGGCAATGCCCACGTTATAACAGACAATCATGGCGGGCAGCGTAACAAGAGTCAGCAACAGCAATCCCTCCCCCATGAGCAGGCAGAATATCTGCTTCTTCGTGCTGCCCATGGCAAGCCGCAAAGCTATTTCATTGCGGCGCCTACGGGTGCGGAACCAGAAAGTGCCTATCAGCCCCAGGAACACATTCACCAACAGGAATACCACCACAACCGTTTGCGTATTCACCTTGTCCACATCGCCTTTCATCACTTCAAACTGATATTGCTGCTCCGTATAAGGCACAACGTCGGCTATGAACATATTGTCGGTGTCCAGGTGCGGGGCTATTTCTTTCAGAAATTTGCTCCGGTAATCGGGAGAGTCCATGTTTTCCTTCACGCGGAAAACAATCTGCGCTCCATCATCCCGCAATTCGGTCCGTATCACATTCTCGTCAATTCTCCGGAAAGCCCACTTTGCATCGGCCCCATAGCGATAGGAACGGAAACTGCCGATCATGCCGCACTGCGTTACCACATTCGCGGTATCTCCGTACCAGCTCAAGGGAGTATCCAAAGAGAAGCCGGGCACCCTTTCCTTATAATAGTCGGCCGTACCCTCGCTCAGCATCACATAATTGCCGGACGTGACATCATTCCCCACAGGCATTGCCGCAAACGGACGTCCGGCATCTTCCTTCATGCGAAATACCCGCGTATATCCTCCGGTAGCGTTTATTATACGCACCGCACAACCGATGGTATCCTGCACAGCCAGCGAGTTATAGGAATTATTGCCGCTCATCGGCAGGCTCCAATACGACAGGGCGGCCACTTCAACCGCAGGCTCCCTTTCGAGCTTCTGCAGGATGCCCAGGTATTTGTCCGCACTCGTCATGCTGCTGTCCCGGCTTTCACCGCCCTTAATCATTGAAAGCTGGTACACATGGTCTATGTTATAGCCCAACGGGCGATAGAACGTATACTTCAGGCATCCCAGCGAATCGCAGAGAAACCACATCACGATAAATACCAGAAACAATTCTGCAAGCACCCATCCGTTACTGCGGAGACGCGCCCGAATCATACGTAAGTTATGTACTATGAATTTCATAATCAATCTCGCTTTATTTATCGTTCAAAGAATCCACAATTGTGTGCCGTGCGGCAAGCCATGTAGGCAGGCCTGCGCTCAGCAGGTTGATGACCAGACAGAAAAGGAATGCCAGACAGAACACCGTAGGGCTGAACAGTACCGACATGCTCAGGTCGAACTCGCCGGAAGTGCCGGTGTTCTGATTGTTGGTGAACAGCCACGTACGCATGCCGTACACGGCCAGATAGCTGAACACCAGCCCCACCGCTCCGCCAATCAGAGTCAGTACGAGGTTTTCATTCAAGATCTGCCTTATGAGTACGCCGCGCGTCGCTCCGAATGCCTTACGCACGCCCAGTTCGCTGATGCGCTGCTGCATACGGCTGTTGCTCAGGCCGCACAGATTGAGCGACGGCACTAAAAGAACAATGAGCAATGCCAGAGCGTACTGTATGTACAACATCCGCAAATCCGGCCCCACGTTGGCCCACACATGGTTGACATGCGTCACGATTTCATCGGGCTGTTCCATAATGTCCATCAGCGTTTCGGCCTGTACGGCATTGATGTCTTTCACCCGCTTCGCTATTCCCTGCCTGATGGCCGGAATATCTTCGGAAGAACGTGCCAGCGCCACCACCGTATGCGATTGGGCATAACTCCAGATGGAAGTGGCATCCTGCAACTTGGCGGGATACATGCGCCACACTTGCGCATAAGCATCCTTCGCAATGACCGAAACATCCTTTACCACCCCGCAGATACGCGCTTCGTTACGGTTCAGCAGCACCGTCTTGCCTACTGCATCCGTAGTGCCGAACAGTTTCCGCGCCACAGAAGCAGCCACGACAATGGCGGACACATCACCGCCCCGGTCGGAATCGTCGAATCCCCGTCCTGCGACAAACTGCATCCGGAACACTTTCCAGAATCCCGGGTCGGTTTCCATAGCATCCACTTTCACCGCATTAGTGCCGTCGGGCATGGAAACCAGGGCGACCGTTGCCGGAACAAATGCCGTACAGGCCTCTACTTCGGGCAACGGCTGCACACAGTTCTTCATGAAAGCCGGCGAACAGGCTGTATAATTATTCCAGTTCTTGTTTTCCTTACCCTGCAAATGCATCTTGCTTATGTAGAGAGAGCGGTTACGGTTCACTTCCGGCTCGATGTCGGCATATTTCATCTGCCAGGTAATCACAATCGCCATAATCATGGTAATGGCAAATGCCGTACCCAATATGAATATGGTACTCAGCAACGGGTTCTGCCGTAAAAGTATAAAAGCTTGGCGAATGGTCTGCATTTTTGAGTTATGAGTTATAAGTTATGGATTATGGGGGTTATTCTACTTGACGGCCGTCGAAGAAGCGGATTGTCCTTGAGGTCTGTCTGGCTTGCTCTTCATTGTGGGTTACCATTACGATGGTGCGCCCGTCTTCCTTGTTCAGTCGATGCAGCAGCTCCATCACTTCCGCTCCCATTTTGGAGTCCAGGTTACCGGTAGGCTCATCGGCAAGGATTATCTCCGGATTGCCGATAATGGCGCGTGCGATGGCAACACGCTGGCACTGACCGCCGGAGAGCTGTGTAGGCATGTGGCGCATACGGTGGCTCAGGCCTACTTTCTGCAACACTTCCTCTGCCAGGCGGCGACGTTCTTTGGACGATACCTTTCTGTACAGCAAAGGCAGCTCCACGTTGTCCAGCACATTCAGCGAGTTAATCAAATGGAAAGACTGGAACACAAAGCCCAGCTTCCGGTTACGGAAAGCCGCCAGTTCCTTGTCCTTCATGCCGTCCACCTTGGTACCGGCTATTTCAATCGTGCCGCTGGTAGGTGCGTCCAGCAAACCCATAATATTCAGCAAAGTAGATTTACCGCAACCGGAAGGTCCCATGATACTGAGAAATTCCCCCTTGTTCACTTCGAGGTTCACATTCTCCAACGCTACGGTTTCAATCTCGTTGGTACGATAAATCTTGTTGATGCCAGTTAACTTAATCATAATGGTAGGTATTTAATTGTTATTTCAGTTTCAGCTTATTCTTGTTCTTATATTGGCTCATGTCGCTCACCACCACCTCATCGCCCGGTTGCAAGCCGCCAATAACTTCCACAAACTCAAAGTTGGAATCGCCCAACTGCACTTTGCGTTTCACAATCTCCTTGTCGGAATTGCGTACAAACAGTTCGTACTCCCCGCGACCCACGTAGTAAGAGGCGTTGGCTATGCGCATCACATCCTCTTTCACGGCGTTCATCACATACACGTCCGTCTTCAGGCCGGAGCGCAGACGGCGGTTGTTGTCCTCGTTCAACTGTACGGTGAAGGAAATAACACCATTCTTGGACAACGGAGTGACGCTGCTCACCGTACCTTCCAGCTTCTCGCTGCCTATCTTGACTATCGCCTTGCCGCCGGCGGCAACACGGTCGCCGTACGTGTCGGCTATCTCGCCCTCTACCTTGAAGTGGCTCAAATCGGAGATGATGGCAATCTGCGAACCTTCCGCCACCTGCGCGCCGATCTGGTTGTTTATGTAAGTGAGGATTGCCTTGCGGGGCGAGCGGACCTGCGCATCGTCCAGCGTGCGTTTCGTTTCGGCAAGCGTTTTTCTGAAGATGCTGAAGTCCAGCTCCTGTACCTGATATTCGGCATCCAGCACTTCCTTCTCATTGGCGTACTGCTGCTTCAACTGTTCGTATTCCAACTCCGCCACGTTATAACTCAACTCTGCCTGACGCACTTTGTCGGTAGTGCCCGAACCGAGGCTGTCGAGATATTGCTCGTTGCGCAACTCCACCTTTTTGCGGTTCAGTTGCATGGCAGAGACTTTTATCTTCATCTCCAGGTCGTTCAGCTTGGTCATATTCTCAAGCTTGAGCTGCTTCAGCTTGTAGCTGCGCATCTGCTCCTCATCGAGTTTCTGCTTGTAGTCGGTTTCGGCGCTCTGTAAGTCCAACTTCAGGATGGGCGTGCCTATATCCACGCTGTCGCCACCTTTCTTATATACTTCCAGAATACGGGTGTTGATGGGCGAGTTGATAATCTCCTCAAAGGCAGGAACCACCTTGCCGGAAGCGCTTACGCTGACTTCAATCGTGCCTGTACTTACCTGGGAGAATACGATGTCCTTCTCCTTCACTCCCGTGCGCATCAATGAGATGAGCACACTGATAACGACGATACCCGCAGCGCCCATGCCGCCATAGCGAATGATTTTCTTGTTACGCTCTTTGTTACGAACTTCTTTCGGAATCTCTCTATCCATATTTTCTGTCTTTATTTACCGTTTTACGTTGCTGCCGTCCTGTTGCGTAAACGGACAGCCTGCGATTCTTCGCCCTTATACTTGCCAAATCCGTGCCAAAAACATAAATCATTGAAAACAAGCGTTAAGGCAAAAAGAAGAGTGTCCGTTTTCGGACACTCTGTACATTTTCGGATAGCGGCACTGTACGAAAAGAAGAAACAGACGGAAGAGAAAGCACAATGGTACGGCGGAAGAAATATAAACGACAGGGGATAACGGGGAAAACTCCTCACCTCAGCGTCCGTTTCCCCCTTTGGTATTTGTAATGCCACGCGTTGGTACTTGTCATACCACTCTTTGGTACGGCATGTACCACACTGTGGTACTACGAATACCGCACTGTGGTACGAGAGATACCAACGGTTGGTACTCCGCGTACCAAGCCGAGGTATTTCCCGGTACATCCTTTCTTATGACTATCAAGCACTTACGATAATATTCCCTGAACGTTATCTCAGGCGCAGTCTGTCCCCTACTTCGGGCACATATTCCGCATCCTTGCGGTTCATCTTATACAGATTCTTCAGACGGATGCCGTACTTCTGCGAAATGGAGTGCATGGAATCGCCGTCTTTTACAATATAAACGGTATGAGGTTTGGCGGCTTTCTTACGCTTGTCTTTCAGATAGATGATGTCGCCTGCCTCTAAGGTGTACTCTTTATGCAGGTCGTTATACTTCACCAGTTTGCGCCAACTGATGTCGAACTCTTTGCCCAGGAACTGGAAAGTATCGCCGTCGCGGGCCACAACGTAGGCAATGTCGTTGGCAATATACACCTGATGCGGGTTGGCAAGCCAGGGTTTCTTCTTCAGTTCTTTCTCCCACTTGCGGGCCTCGCGCTTGCTCATGCCGCGGCTGTCGTACTTATACAGGTCGTAGTCCTCAATAATGGTTATCAGGCGGTTGGCATAGGAAGGGTCTGTGGCGTATCCCGCTTTTTTCAGGCCGCGCGCCCAGCCTTTGTAGTCGGTAATCTTCAACTTAAACAGGAAAGCATAGCGTGCGCCGCGTTTCAGGAAGAGCGAGTGGTCCTCGTAGGAGTCCTTCGGGTGGCGATAGGCGCGGAAGCACTCTCCTTTGGCATCGTCGTCGTGGTACACTCTCCGCCCGCGCCAGTCGCTATGGCACTTTATGCCGAAGTGGTTGTTGCTCTTGCGTGCCAGTGCGCTTTGTCCCGCACCGCTCTCCAGCAGGCCTTGTGCCAGTGTGATGCTGGCGGGTATCTTATGTTCCTTCATCTGCTCCACGGCAAGCGGGGCATATTGTTTGATATATTCGTTGTAACGGGAATTTCTGCGTTGTGCCTGCACAGCCACGCAAATAAGGAGAAGTGCTATGATAGCAGTCAGTCTGAATATAGGTTTCATGCTTCGAGTGTTGAATTTGACACAAAAGTCTGCAAAAGAATTGAAAAAACCAATCTCTTTCCTATCTTTGTAACATTAATTACAATAAACCATTATTCTATGAAGGACCTGAACATACAGATTGCCATCAAGATATACGAATACGAAGAGCTGAATGCCGCCGACCGCGAGCTTCTGGATGCCGCCCGGCAGGCAACTTACCGCAGTTATGCCCCCTATTCGCACTTCTCGGTGGGCGCGGCCGCCCGGCTGGCAAACAATATCATCGTTACCGGAACCAATCAGGAGAATGCAGCTTATCCGTCGGGGCTTTGCGCGGAACGCACCACTTTGTTCTATGCCAACTCCCAATATCCCGACCAGGCTGTGGAGACACTTGCCATAGCCGCCCGCAACGAACGCGGCGAGTTCCTGGAAGAACCGATTCCCCCGTGCGGCGCCTGCCGGCAGGTGATGCTCGAAACGGAAAAACGTTTCAAACGTCCCATGCGCATACTGCTGTCCGGCGAAAAAGGCATTTATGAATTGAGAAGTGTGGGCGCATTGCTGCCGCTTTCGTTCGATGCGTCTTCCATGTTATAAAACAAATACCTACCTTTGCAACTGCTAACCAACAAATACCACCACCAATGAGAATATCCAAATAAAGACAGCACATTTCGGTAAACATCGCTTTATATATGCTTTTCATATCAGAACGCTGAGCATCACTCAAAAGGAAAATGTTTAGCCTTTACTGTGTTTGTCTGTTCCCCACAGCCTTACAAGAGTTGAAAGTGTGTCGTACAGACACCTATGTTATCTACCCTAAACACAGTAAATTTATGAGTATCATTATTAAAGACCTTAGCTATACCCATACCGATAAGGAAGTTTTGTTTTCCAACCTCAATCTGATTATCAATTCCGGAGAAAAGACCGCGCTGACAGGCAATAACGGTTGCGGAAAGTCCACCCTGATGCGTATCCTTGCGGGAGAAGCATCGCCGGGCACCGGTAGTGTACATTGTTCCGGACATCTTTACTATGTGCCCCAGCATTTCGGACAATATGACGACCGGACGGTTGCGCAGGTATTAGGCATAGACCGTAAGCTAACTGCACTCCATGCCATTCTGAACGGTGATACAGCGGAAGAACACTTTGCCCGGCTCGACAACGACTGGAATATCGAAGAGCGTACCCAAGCCGTTCTCCACGCCTGGCATTTGAACGGTATCTCTCTTTTACGCCCGTTAGAGGGGCTTAGCGGCGGAGAGAAAACACGCCTGTTCCTTGCCGGCATGGAACTGAAAGAACCGGACACCCTACTGCTGGACGAACCGACCAATCATCTGGATACTGCCGGGCGGAAACGTCTGTATGATTTCGTACACCGCACTTCGGCTACGGTGCTCGTTATCAGTCACGACCGTACTCTGCTAAATCTGTTACCCGCCATTTGCGAACTCTCCCGCAACGGACTGGCTTGCTACGGCGGCAATTACGACTTCTACAAAGAACAGAAGGAAGTGCACCGCAATGCCCTGCAACAGCAGTTGGAAGAAAAAGAAAAGGCCTTGCGCCTCGCCCGCAAGACCGCCCGTGAAATGGAAGAACGGAAAGCCAGACAAAACACACGAGGCGAAAAGGCTTCCATAAAGAAAGGTATTCCGCGTATTCTGTTAGGCGGTCTGAAGAATCATGCCGAAAACAGCAGTAGCAAACTCAGCAATGTCCATGCCGAAAAAACGGACAAGATTCAACAGGAAATAACAAACCTGAAAGGCTCCCTGCCGCAAACAAACAAGCTGAAAACCGACTTCAATGCTTCGGCATTGCATATAGGCAAAATACTCGTCACGGCACAGAATATCAACTTTCATTATCCGGACAGCAACACAAACCTTTGGACGGTTCCGCTCAGCTTTCAGCTACGCAGCGGCAACCGGTTCTGCATTAAAGGTGATAACGGCAGCGGCAAAACAACCCTGCTGAAACTGATTACCGGCGAACTGACACCGACCGGCGGAACGATAGAGCGTGCAGACTTTACCTATATTTATCTGGATCAGGAGTACTCCCTTATCCAAAATGAATATACCGTTTCGGAACAAGCGGAAGCCTTCAATCTGCGGCATCTGCCGGAGCATGAAACAAAGACCATCTTAAACCGTTACCTTTTCCCGCAGGACGTCTGGAACAAGCCTTGCAGCAAATTAAGCGGCGGTGAGAAAATGCGTCTTGCCTTCTGCTGTCTGATGATTGCCGATAACACTCCCGACCTGTTTATTCTGGACGAGCCCACCAATAATCTGGACATCGAAAGTATTGAAATCATCACAGCTACGATACGTAACTATCAAGGTACCGTACTTGCAGTCTCACACGACCGGGATTTTCTGAAAGAAACAGGAATTGAACAAGAAATAAGCTTTTTTCTGTAAAATCGGTAAAAACAAACGTAATCCATATACACAAACTAATTATAAACTCCTTATTTTTGCAATGATAAAACTATTATGACTATGTTACGTACTATCAGACTGACACTTGCAATTGTATTCTTTGCACTCGTCACGTTCCTGTTTCTCGATTTCACCGGAACGCTGCACGGCTGGATGGGCTGGATGGCGAAAATACAGTTCCTCCCCGCACTGCTCGCACTGAATGCAGGCGTGGTACTGCTACTTGTTGCATTGACCCTGCTGTTCGGACGCGTCTATTGCTCCGTTATCTGCCCGCTCGGCGTATTTCAGGATGTCATTTCCCGGTTTGCAGGCAAGCGGAAGAAAAACCGTTTCCGCTATTCTCCCGCCAGGAAATGGCTGCGTTACGGAATGTTGGCAGTGTTTGCCGTGACCCTCGTTGCAGGCGTGCGCTTTCATGCGGTTGCTTCGCTGCTCGAACCGTATAGCTCTTACGGGCGCATCGCTTCCAGTCTCTTCGCTCCCGTCTATCAGTGGGGCAATAATCTGCTGGCATATCTGGCGGAACGGGCGGACAGCTACGCTTTCTATGAAACAGAGGTATGGATGAAAAGCCTGCCTACCTTCATCATTGCGGCCCTTACTTTTGTCGTGCTCATCATATTGGCATGGCGAGGCGGACGTACGTACTGCAACACGATTTGTCCGGTAGGTACGGTATTAGGATTCATATCCCGATATTCTATCTTCAAACCGGTGATTGATACTTCCAAATGTAACGGATGCGGATTATGTGCACGTAATTGTAAGGCGTCCTGTATTGATGCGAAAGCGCATAAAATAGATTATAGCCGTTGCGTCGTTTGTATGAACTGCTTGGGAAAATGTAAGAAAGGGGCTATTAAATACACAAGACGTATCCCCGAAATAGAAGCGGAACCTGAGATGATAACTACCTCCAAAGCTAAATCCGTTACTACGGAGCAAGTAGACAATGCTCGCCGCAGTTTTCTTTCTGCATCGGCTATCTTCGCAACCACTTCTGTCCTGAAAGCACAGGAAAAGAAAGTGGACGGCGGACTGGCAACCATTGAAGACAAGAAGATTCCCCATCGGGAAAATCCCATTTTACCTCCCGGTTCATTAAGTGCGCGCAATTTTGCACAGCATTGCACAGCCTGTCAATTATGTGTTTCGGTTTGTCCTAATCAGGTACTCCGCCCTTCTGGCAATTTGTTGACTTTGATGCAGCCGGAAATGTCTTATGAACGTGGCTATTGTCGTCCTGAATGTGCAAAATGCGCGGAGGTCTGTCCTACGGACGCTATTCATCTGACTAGCCTTGCTGATAAGTCTGCCATTCAAATCGGGCATGCCGTATGGATTAAAGAAAACTGCGTACCGTTGACCGATGGAGTTGAATGTGGCAACTGTGCGCGTCATTGTCCGACCGGTGCTATCCAAATGGTAGTTTCCGATCCGGATATGGCGGATTCGCCCAAAATTCCGGTTGTGAATGCGGAAAAATGTATTGGCTGCGGAGCTTGTGAGAATCTATGTCCGTCCCGTCCTTTCAGTGCTATTTATGTAACAGGACATCAGATGCATAGAATTATATAATCTAAATTGAGATGAGATTATGGAAGAAAAGAATAAAAAAAACATAAACAGAAGAGATTTTATTAAAATTGTAGGTATCAGTGCAGCTACATCAACAGCCATATTATACGGATGTTCTTCTAAAGGTACTTCCTCATCAAGTAGTGTATCGGGAG
>ENA-OPDE01001030-OPDE01001030.1-human-gut-metagenome-genome-assembly--contig:-NODE-1030-length-10872-cov-2.113710_pt1 | contig 10872 bp, 9 predicted proteins | sample MGYA00241261_ERZ501502 | MGnify/ENA primary metagenome ERZ501502 (study PRJEB25962, sample SAMEA2042450) | human gut metagenome | biome: human gut; feature: human-associated habitat; material: faeces... | reverse complement strand
CAAATATAGCCTTGCAACGTATTTAGCACCCTGTTTGTATATTTAATGAGTCCACTTTTGTCTACATAAATTTCAGAATTTAAAGATTCCGCAAAAGCATCATTCCCTGGATTTAAATAAACGCCCATAACTGCCTCCCTTTGTTTTGTTACTATCACTATATCATACTCTCATTTTTATTTCTATAAAAGAATTAGTCGAAATTTTACGCATGAATCTGTCAGTTGGCAGGTATATTTAAAACTTTCTTTTGGAAATATTATTTTATTTTTTAAGGAAAAACGAATGGAAACTTTTGAAATGCCGTTTAAATTGGGAAATGATGCAAAAGCGGCCCTTGTAGGAGAAATATGTACTTGCAGACTATGAAGACAAAACAGAGCTGCATTTAATAGCAAATTTGAGATAGAGCGTATAGAAACAAACTATACGTTCTATTTTTGGGCCTTTTTGAGAAAAATTAGGGGTTATTACTAAAGTGAAAGAAGAGGAATAGTAATTATACCAATTCAACAATATGCAATAACAGAAAACATCCCACTGACGATAAAAAAGGTAGCTTTTCCCTATATCTACACGCCATAGGTATCGAAAACCTATGGCGTTTTTTATGCCCATTTCTGAAGGAGTACCGGAAATAAAACCGGCAAAAGCAAAAATGAAGATGGAGTTTCAGAGGGAAAGTGATGGAGTACTACTCTGAGTGAAATCTACATAACATGATCCACTTGAAAAATTACCTGTTCTTTTTAAAATTATAAAATTTTGTGCATGTTTTGTATTATATCTTTTATGTAAATTCAGTATAAACAGAGTTATTATAATGACGTAAAATCCAAAAAAATCAGAGAAAATTGTTGAGGTACATAGCATGAAATCTAAGTACATGGCAGTAATACCGTTTTTGTTTGCTTTTGGGATATTACTGATATCAGGATGTTCAGTTACAACACAGAAAAGTACATCTTCACAGGAAAATATGCTAGAGATAATCATTGGAAGTGACGATTTTCCACCTTTTAATTATTCCGATGAAAATGGAGAACCGGCAGGGATTGATGTTGACATTGCAAATGAAGCTCTGGGACGCCTTGGTTATAAGCCGGTATTTACAAAGATTGTATGGGATGATAAAGATAAAGATCTGGAAAATAAGGAGATAGACTGTTTATGGGGGTGCTTTTCCATGGATGGCCGGGAGAATGATTATAAGTGGGCAGGTCCATATATGGTGAGCCGGCAGGTCGTTGCAGTCAATGAAAACAGTAATATAAAGAAGCTTAGTGATCTGTCGGGAAAAGTAATCGCAGTACAGGCTTCCACGAAGCCTGAGGATATCTTTCTTGACAGGACGAATCCTGCTATTCCATTGGTAAAAGATGTGTATAGCTTAGAAAACCGAAAACTGCTTTTTACCTCTCTTGGAAAAGGTTATGTTGATGCTATAGCAGCTCATGAAACTTCCGTACAACAGTATATAAAAGATTATGGGGCAAAGATAAGAATCCTGGATGAAGCTATCCTGACTACAGGAATCGGGGTAGCTTTTCCTAAAAACACGGATAGTGAACTTCCGGAAAAACTCACAGAAATCTTTAAAGAAATGAGAAAAGATGGAAGTGAAGAGAAAATTCTAAAAAAATATCTTCCCGAAACCAGTGGATATCTGGAGGTGGACAAAATTGAAAATAACTAAACTGTCCAGAGGGCAGACTCAAATCATCATTATTACTACAGGACTGATTCTGTTTCTGATAACTATAGTTTATTCTGTAAAAACTGACATAAAAGCAGTTGCCAGGCAAATGGACGAGACTCTGAAATATGTGAAAGAACAATGTTATATTTATAACAGATATAATGAAGCATCCCAAACAAAAGGTTTAATGCGTGCAATTGAAAGTGCCCAGCAGGTTAATCGTAATCTGACGTATACAAAGGATGAAGTTACGAAGGATAAGCTGAAAACATATGCAGAGGAGCAGAAACTTACCGGAATTATTATACTTGATGCAAATGGAAAGGTAAAATGTGAATACAGTACAGACGATCTTAATTCATGGGCTTTACAGGATGAGATTCAAAAGAAAACAGTACTTGATGTAGCAGCACATCCCCGGAAAACATACGCTGCAAGTATCGTTTTTGAGGATGGGGCACAGGTGGATCTGGCTGCATATGGACGTTCTGACGAAAAAGGCATAATTATTACTTTTTATCATACAACGGCTGAGTATGCCAGAAACTATAATCTTACGATCCAGAGCCTTCTTAGTGGATATGATACATATTCCAGCGGAATGATTGTTGTAACAGATGGAAAAAATGTGGTTGCTTCAAATGACGAAGATCTGATCGGACAGAGCTCGGGAGGTATTAATATTATCCAACAGGTAAAACAGAAACCAGCTAACAAACTGGTCCGTGTTTCAGACAGAAAATGTAGATATATTGGCAGAATGACTAAGGGACGCGATTACTATGTTTATAGATGAGCAGATGGCGTTTGCTTCTGTTTTTAAAAACCTGTTGGTCGTGTTACTGTTGTATATCTTTGTGGTTGCTTCCGTATTTGCCTTCCGCAGGAGATCAAATGCGCAATTGTTGAAGATTCAGATGATGCAGGAAGAAGCTTATAAGCAGAAACTTTTGCAAGAAGCTCAAAGAGCTGATATGGCAAATAATGCAAAAACAGAATTTCTGCAGCGAATGAGTCATGATATCCGAACTCCTATTAACGGAATCCGTGGCATGATCGAAGTGGCTGATTATTATAAAGATGATTTAAAAAAACATCTTTTATTTCTTTTTTACGAATTTTTCGTACTACTTGATAACACATTATTTGATACATACTTTGTTGTTTCATATTCCTTACTTCTTTTGGTATTTCTTCTTCTCTTTTTAAGCCAAATTTAAATTCCACAATATATCTTTCTCTATCTGTTAACATTTCTCTTAAGATTTTTTCTAAAATCACATCAACTTCTGGTCCTAATATTATATTAGTAGCATATTTTTCTCCGTACATATATGAGATAAAATTCAATAAAGCTTTCTGTTTTTCTAAACTTTGAGAGCCTAAATAGAAATTTCTTACTAATGGCATTTTTGGATTTTCCATAGCTGACTCTCTATTTTCAATTTTTATTCTATGTATCTCATTATAATTTTTAGCATTAGCAAGTTTTATCATATATTTTATATAAAATTTTTTTAATTTTTCCATATTTCCAAATTCATTTATTATTTGTCTTTTTTCTTTATCACCAATTTCATATTCCTCATAAAATTCTTCAATATCCTCATTTTTAAATACTCCTCCAATTTGACTATTATTTAATTCTTCTTCTAATTTTTTTGGCAATTTTCCTCTAGATTTTCTTTCCCTTATATAAGTATAATCTTTAAAAACTTTTTCAAATTCCATTTTTTCTTTCTTATTTAAATTTTCACGTAATCTATAAAGATTAGAAAATGCATAAGGATGTTTTTCACAAAACTGTTTTAAACGTTTAATTTTGTCATATATTGTTTCTTTAGTGTTTTCTAATAATCCTAAATTTTCCATTCTTTTAAGTTCTTCAGAGTTATATTTTATCAAATTATTTTTCATTAAATATCTAAGTTGTATAAGAATTCTTCCTATATTATATCCTTCAAAAATAGTATTAGAATGAATTGATTCATTTGAATTTTCTTTCAAATATCTTTCAAATAAATCGATTTTTTTTGAAACTGATAACCCATCACAATTGGTTGATTTGGTTCTATTCTGTAATAGATTATTATCTGTATTTATTTCTATATTCATATAAATTCTCCTTTTTTACACTATTTATCAGTATATCACATTATGTAAATTGTGTCAATTTTTATAAGATTATTATTTGTTTTCGCCCGATTTGAGTTTCTGAGCAAAGTGATGAAATATCAAAATGCTAACGATTGTAACTTTCCTACTATATAAAAAAATAGCTTTAAGAATTACTATTATATAGAAATTCTTAAAGCTTTATATCTATCTTTTATTAAATTCTTTCATGAATTGTTCTGTTAATTACATCTAATTGTTGTTCTCTTGTTAATTTTGTAAAGTTTACAGCATATCCTGAGACTCTAATTGTAAGTTGAGGATATTTTTCTGGATGTTCCATAGCATCTTCAAGTAAAGCTCTATCAAATACATTAACATTAATATGATGTCCTGTTTCTGCAAAATATCCATCTAACATACTTACAAGATTTGTTTCTTTTGTCCACATATCTTGACCTAATGTTGAAGGTGTAATTGCAAATGTGAATGAAATACCATCTTCTGATTCTTCAAATGGTAATTTTGCAATTGAGTTCATTACAGCCAATGCACCATTTGTATCTCTTCCATGTAATGGATTTGCACCTGGTCCAAATGGAGCTCCTGCTCTTCTTCCATCAGGTGTATTTCCTGTTGCTTTTCCATATACAACATTTGATGTTATTGTTAATATTGATAATGTTTGTTTTGCACCTCTATATGCAGGATGTTTCTTTAATTTTCTTAAAAATTGTGTTACAACATCAACAGCTATTTGATCAACTCTGTCATCATCATTTCCGAATTTTGGATAATCTCCTTCAATTTCATAGTCAACTGCTAATCCGTTTTCATCTCTTATAACTTTTACTTTTGCATATTTTATTGCTGATAATGAGTCTGCAACTACTGAAAGTCCTGCTATACCACATGCCATTGTTCTTATTACATCTTTATCGTGTAAAGCCATTTCTATTGCTTCATAAGAATATTTATCATGCATATAGTGTATTGCATTTAATGCTTTTATATAAATTTTTGCTACATAATCCATCATTTGATCAAATTTTACCATAACTTCATCATAATCTAGATATTCAGATGTTATTGGTTCAAATCTTGGAGCTACTTGTTTTCCAGATTTTTCGTCTTTTCCACCATTTATTGCATATAATAATGTTTTTGCTAAGTTTGCTCTTGCACCAAAGAATTGCATTTGTTTTCCTATCTTCATTGGTGATACACAACAAGCTATTCCATAATCATCACCTAATGTTGTTCTCATTACATCATCATTTTCATATTGGATTGAAGATGTTTTGATTGATAAGTTTGCTGTATAACGTTTAAATCCTTCTGGTAATCTTGTTGACCATAATACTGTTAAATTTGGTTCTGGTGCAGGTCCTAAATTTTCTAGTGTGTGTAAAATTCTGAATGAGTTCTTTGTTACTAATGTTCTTCCATCAACTCCCATACCACCAATACTTTCTGTTACCCAAACTGGATCTCCACTAAATAATTCATTGTATTCTGGTGTTCTTAAGAATCTTACCAATCTTAATTTCATTACAAAATGATCCATTAATTCTTGTGCTTGTTCTTCTGTTAATGTTCCATTTTTGAAATCTCTTTCTATATATATATCTAAAAATGTTGATGTTCTACCAATACTCATTGCAGCACCATTTTGGTCTTTTATTGCTCCTAAATATCCAAAATATAACCATTGTATTGCTTCTTTTGCATTTCCAGCTGGTCTTGATATATCAAATCCATATTTTGCTGCCATTACTTTTAATTCGTTTAATGCTTTTATTTGTTCATAGATTTCTTCTCTTTCTCTTATTACATCTTCTGTAAATTCATCTACATCTAATTCTTCTAAATCTAATTGTTTTTCTCTAATTAATTCATCAACACCATATAGTGCTACTCTTCTGTAATCTCCAATTATTCTTCCTCTTCCATATCCATCTGGAAGTCCTGTAATTAAATGTGCACTTCTTGCAGCTCTTATATCTGGTGTATATACACTAAATACTCCATCATTGTGTGTTTTTCTTACTGTATGGAATATTTTATCAACTTCTGGGTCTACTTCTCTTCCATAAGCTTCACATGATTTTTCTACTATTTTGATCCCACCATATGGCATTATTGCTCTTTTTAATGGTGCATCTGTTTGTAATCCTACTATTTCTTCTAAGTCTTTATCTATATATCCAGCTTCATGTGCTGATACTGTTGATATTGTTTTTGTATCTATATCTAATACTGAACCATTTGAATTTCTTTCTTTTTCATATAATTTTAATACTTCATCCCATAATTTTTTTGTTTTTTCTGTTGTTCCTGTTAAAAATGTTGCATTTCCTTCATATGGTGTATAGTTCTTTTGAATGAAATTTCTTACATCGATTTTTCTTTTCCATTCGCCTTTTTCAAAGCCTTTCCATTGTTCAAAATCCATTTTTTATTACCTCCATTTTTATTTTTTCCATATTTGTTTATTGTATTACATTTTTATTCTTTTGCCATACTAATTATAAGGATAATAATTTGAATTGTCAATGAAATTTTTGTGATTTTTTCTTTCTATAAAAACATATATAAAAAGGACCCAAGCACTGCTTGGGTCCCTTGCCAGGGATATTGTTGGTTCTTTAACTTGCGCTGAGCTCTCTGAGCCTGATCAGATTTCTGTTCAATTCGTGAGCCACCTGATTCAGCTCGAAGATTTCTGCAGACATGACCAGTCCGGTCATATCCACATAATAAAAGCCTGCAATTACATCGTACTTTATCATGAAATTTACCTCCTTGGCATACAGCCATCATGATAGAACTATTATACCATATTTTTACTTTTTTTGCAAGTTATGTATACATACAAGTCATTTTTTTATATAAAAAGCAACAAAATTAATTTTGTTGCTTTTTTCGACACTTTTGTATAATGTTTTATTAATACATTCCGTTCATTCCATTATCCATTTCATGATTGTTTCCACATCCACATGATTTTGGTTCTGGAGCATCTGTTACTAGGCTTTCTGTTGTAAGTACCATTGCTGCTACTGATGCTGCATTTTGTAATGCACTTCTTGTTACTTTTGTTGGATCAACTATTCCAGCTTTTTTCATATCTACATATTGTTCTTTATCTGCATCAAATCCAAATCCAGATGCTGATTTCTTTACATTGTCTAATATAACAGCTGGTTCTAATCCCGCATTTCTTGCAATTTGTTTAACTGGTTCTTCTAATGCTTTTAATACTATTTCTGCACCTAGTTTTTCTCCACCTTCAAGTGATTTTGCAACTTTTTCTACTGCTGGTATAATATTTACATATGCTGTTCCACCACCAGCTACAATTCCTTCTTCAACAGCTGCTTTTGTTGCTGATAATGCATCTTCTATTCTTAATTTTTTATCTTTCATTTCAATTTCTGTTGCTGCTCCAACTCCAATTACTGCAACTCCTCCAGCAATCTTTGCTAATCTTTCATGTAAGTTTTCTTTATCAAATTCACTCTTTGTTTCTTCGATTTGAGCTTTTATTTGTCTTACTCTTTCGGCAATCTTTTCTTTATCTCCTGCACCATCAACAATTATTGTATTTTCTTTTTGAACTTTTACTTGTTTTGCTCTACCTAATTGTGTAATTTGTGTATCTTTTAATTCCATTCCTAAATCTTGTGATATTACTTCACCACCTGTTAGAATTGCCATGTCTTCTAACATTGCTTTTCTCTTATCTCCAAATCCAGGTGCTTTTACTGCAACAACATTTAATACTCCTCTTAATTTATTTAATATTAATGTTGATAATGCTTCACTTTCAATATCATCACATACTATAACTAGTTTTCCTGATGATTGCATTAAGTTTTCTAGTAATGGTAATATTTCTTGAATATTGCTTATTTTTCTATCTGTTATTAAAATATATGGATTATCTACAATTGCTTCCATTTTTTCTGTATCTGTTACCATATATGGTGATACATATCCTTTGTCAAATTGCATTCCTTCTACTACATTTAATTCTGTTTGTGATGTTTTTGATTCTTCAATTGTTATTACACCATCTTTTGATACTTTTTCCATTGCATCAGCTATTAATTCACCAACTTCTGTATTATTTGCTGATATACTTGCAACTCTTGCTATATCTTCTTTTCCATTAACTGGTGATGTAATTTCTTTTAATTCTGCTACAGCTCCATCAACGGCTTTTTCTATACCTCTTTTTATTGCCATTGGGTCTGCTCCAGCTGCTACATTTTTAACTCCTTCTTTAATCATTGCTTGTGCTAAAACTGTTGCTGTTGTTGTTCCATCTCCTGCAACATCATTTGTTTTTGTAGATACTTCTTTTACAAGACGTGCGCCCATATTTTCAAATTTGTCTTCTAATTCAATTTCTTTAGCTATTGTTACACCATCATTTGTAATTAATGGTGCTCCAAAACTTTTATCTAACACAACATTTCTTCCTTTTGGTCCTAATGTTACTTTTACTGTATCTGCTAATTTATTAACTCCTTCTAATAATGATTTTCTTGCATCTTCTCCAAATTTAATTTGTTTTGCCATAATTAATCAACCTCCTAAAATTATTTGTTAATATAATTTTTTTATTTTACTATTGCTAATATGTCTTCTTCTCTTAATATGATGTATTCTTCTCCTTCATATTTCACTTTTGTTCCACCATATTGGCTTACTACTACATTATCACCTTTTTTTACTTCTAATTCTTCTCTTTTTCCGTCAACCATTCTTCCTGGTCCAACTTCTATAACTTCTGCAATTTGTGGTTTTTCTTGTGCTTGACTTGACAATATTATTCCACTCTTTGTTGTTTCTTCCTTTTCTTTCATTTTTATTAATACTCTATCTGATAATGGTTTTATCATAATATATTACCTCCTCTATTAGTGCTATGTTTTAATAGCTTTTTTGTATTAGCACTCTTTTTGTTTGACTGCTAATAATATATACCCTATTTTTTCCTTTGTCAATAGTTTTATTTATTTTTCACAAAATCTTCACATTCATAATAATTATATGTTCATTATATAAAAAATAGACCCATAATTTGAGTATTTTCAAACTATAAGTCTATTTTTATTAAATTGTTATTTCTTTACATTCAATCTGTTTATATTTAACTTTACATGTGTCAAATAATCTTTTTGATGCAATATTTTCATCTGTTCCATTATACTTATCTGACAAATATATTACTTCTTTTATTCCTGATTGAATTATTAATTTTGCACATTCATTACATGGAAATAAGTCTACATATATTTTTGCATTTTCAAATTCTTTTTTTGTTCCTCTATAATTTAAAATTGCATTCATTTCTGCATGACATACATATGGATATTTTGTATAAATTTTTTCTCCATCTCTTGCCCATGGAAAATTTTCATCTTCAAATCCATTTGGTGCTCCATTATATCCTATTGATAATATTCTATTATCATTACTTACAATACATGCTCCAACTTGTGTGTTAGGATCTTTACTTCTTTTTGATGATAGTTTTGCAATTGCCATAAAGTATTCGTCCCAAGTCAAATAATCATTTCTTTTATTTCCTGATTCTTTACACTTTTCTTGCCATTTTTCAAATTCATTATTCATAAAAATTTATTCCTTTCTTATATTAGAATAATTTATTTTACATTTTTTGCTGCTCTAACTAATCCTATAAATAATGGTGCTGGTCTATTAGGTCTTGATTTTAATTCTGGATGGAATTGTCCTGCTATAAAATATGGATGTTCTTTATATTCTACTATTTCAACTAATTTTCCATCTGGCGATGTTCCAGAACATATTAAACCTGCTTTTTCTAATCTTTCTTTATATTCATTATTATATTCATATCTATGTCTGTGTCTTTCTGAAATTTGCTCTTTTCCATATAATTCTTTTGCTAATGTTCCTTCTTTTAATATACATGGATATGCTCCTAGACGCATTGTTCCACCTTTTTTATCTATTCCTATTTGATCATCCATTATATGTATAACTGGATTTGTTGTTTTTTCATTAAATTCTGCCGAATTAGCATCTTTTAGTCCTAATACATTTCTTGCAAATTCTACAACTGCCATTTGCATACCTAAACATATTCCTAAGAATGGAATTTTATTCTCTCTTGCATATCTAATTGTTTCTATTTTTCCTTCTATTCCTCTATTTCCAAATCCACCTGGAACTATTATTCCTTGTAATCCTTTTAATTTTTCTTGTGCTGTTTCTTTATTTATTGTTTCACAATCTATTAATTTGATATTAACTTTTACTTTATTGGCAAATCCTGCATGATGTAAACTTTCTATTACTGACAAATATGAATCTTCTAGTTGAATATATTTTCCTACTATTCCTATATTTACAGATTCATCTCCTATGCTTCTTATATTATCTATCATTTTTTGCCATTCTGTATTATCTGGAACATATCTATCTAATCTCATATGATTACATACTTCTCTTGCTAACCCTTCTTCTTCAAGCATTAGTGGTACTGCATATAAATTGTCTGCTGTTTTATTTTGTATTACACTACTTTTTCTTACATTACAAAATAGTGCTAATTTTTCTCTTATTGTGTCTGGAATATCTTGTTCTGTTCTACATACTAAAATATTGGGTTGTATTCCTAAGCTTTGTAATTCTTTTACAGAGTGTTGCGTTGGTTTTGATTTTATTTCATTTGAGCCAAATATGTATGGTAATAATGTTACATGTATATATACTACATCTTCAGGATTTTTCTCTAATCCTACTTGACGGATTGCTTCTATTATTGATAATCCTTCTATATCTCCAACTGTTCCCCCAACTTCTGTTATAACTATGTCTGTATCTGTATTTTCAAAACTATATATTCTTTCTTTTATTTCATTTGTTACATGTGGTATTACTTGTACTGTTTTTCCTAAATAGTCTCCTCTTCTTTCTTTTTCAATTACTGTTGAATATACTTTTCCCATTGTTACACTTGAATGTTGTGTTAAGTTTTCATCAATAAATCTTTCATAATG
>ENA-OPDE01001027-OPDE01001027.1-human-gut-metagenome-genome-assembly--contig:-NODE-1027-length-10883-cov-3.626986_pt1 | contig 10883 bp, 10 predicted proteins | sample MGYA00241261_ERZ501502 | MGnify/ENA primary metagenome ERZ501502 (study PRJEB25962, sample SAMEA2042450) | human gut metagenome | biome: human gut; feature: human-associated habitat; material: faeces... | reverse complement strand
CAACAACCACACGCCGGAAGGCCGCTATGCCAACCGTCGCGCTGAAATTATTTTTGTGAAATAAAAATGCATTCATTAGAAAAGCCCCCCTTTACAAAGCCAACCTTTCTAGGAAATAAAAAGTTTCATGTAAGTCCTATTTTATTTTCCGTACTGGTTGCATTAAGCGAAATAGCAAACGCACAAATTGAGGAAAGACCTGTTGCCGGGAAAATTTACAATGAATTTTTATATTGGGACAATCAAGGAAGTAAAGATTTTTCCATTGAGCAATCCAGCGGAAATCATATTTTCACCTTCAATGAGGGAGCTTATTTAGATGCCTCGAATGGTGGTAATACATCTGTTTTTCATCCGTTTTTTAACTATATTGTCAATACGACCATTAATGTAGGAAAAGACAAAACTTTAACTATTCTAAGTGATGCTCACGGCGTCATTCATCTTAGTAACAGCGATGACTCGGAGAACGATATTTACCCTAAAAATTATCAAATTATTGGAGGGAATCTCCTTTTTTATTCGGGAGATCGTAGTGATCAGCTCGATAATGGTGACTCCACTTTACATGTAGAAGATAAGTCCAAACTCTACATCAATAGTAACAATTTGCAGATCGTTCACAACGATTCAATTGGTCAAAACTATATTGGCGCCCTAAGTGTTACTGGTACAGCTAGCACATTGGATATTGAACTCAGTGATCAATTTAGAGCTGAAGGCGTTTTGTTTGGTTTAGCGATACAAGAACTAGAAGGTGCAACCACGAAAGGCTACATTCACTCAGATAATGGGATCTTTATCAAAGCCAGTAATAACAACGCAGCTGCTCATGGCTATTATGGTGCTGGTTTATATGCGCTGGGGCGTTATAACGAAGAATCTCTTGTTGATATTGATCTGTCAACCGATGACGGCGATATCAGAATTGAAACGCAAGGCTATGGAATCTATTCTTTTGGCCAAGTGGATATCGATTTAATTTCAAACACTGGCAACATTTACGTTTTGGCGGATGAAAAGCAGGCCATTTACTCCTCTCGGGATGAAACACTTGAACTCTCCAATGACATTCTGCTTCAAACAGAAGCCAACATAAACTTACAGTCCATTCGAAGTTACGCAGTACGCACAACATATGATTCAATGGTAACTCTCAAAGGAAAAGAGATTTCATTACTATCAGGTGATAACAGTGTTATTAGAACCGAAGGAAATTCAACCTTCAAAGCAACTGGCAACAAAATATCGGTGACTTCTTTAGCTAATGATGATGCAGCTAAAACAGCTTTATATGCAGTAGGAAATTCAAGCCAATGGCTTAAAGCCTCTGATATCGTAATTGATAGTTACTACGGGATTCACATTTGGGATCAAGCTCAAGTTAATGTCGATGCAACAAATGAATTGTTTTTAAACGCAGACCGAGAAGTAGATGGGTTAACTGTTTTGGCAAACGGAAATGCTGCAGTCAATATCAATAAAAACGTTGACAAACCATCAAGAGTTCTCATGCACGGCGAACTTCGCTCCATAAACGATGGAGAAATCAATGTTCAGTTCGGTAAGCACTCTTCCTTTACAGGTTTTACATCATCAGAGGCTTATAGCGACAATACAGCAGGAACAATCAATTTAAATTTTGATAACAAATCTACATGGACCTTAATTGAATCCTCAACTCTTACGAGTTTAGAAATGGATGATAGTCTGTTAGATTTTTCTAGTTGGCAAGGAAATCAAGATGTTATTTCGACACGGGCAGAAAGATCATATCATTCGTTAACTACTCAAAACTTCAGCGGTAATGACAACAACTTCTTAATGCACATCGATTTAGCGAATGAAAGCGAAACGAACGTATTAACCGATCAATTCATCATCACCGGTTCAGCAACAGGAACAAACACCGCCACGATTGCGTTTGATGGAAGTGACGTTGTAAATAAAACTCACTCCACCAACTGGCTCATTAGTCAAGGTGCTGGAAGCAACATGACTGTCACGGCCCCTGATGGCGGCAATCAATATGCCCCTAATGGTGGAATTTCCTGGTGGGCTTTGAAGTTTGTTCCAGAAAGCCAAAATGCGGGCGACTTAACTTCTGACGAGTGGAATGCTCTTAACAATAAAGGAGAAGGTGCCGGCAAATGGTATCTAGTCCAAACAGACGAACCCTCGCAAGGTGGAAACACCGGCCATGCTCCACTACCTCCTGAAGCGGAACAAATCCAAAACTTAGGCTCAAGCGTTGCGCAAGCGGTCGGTTGGCTGTCTGAAAAGAACGACCTTCGTCGCCGTTTAGGTGAGGTTCGCTACGGCTCCCAAGCCGGTGCCTGGGCGAAAGCCTTCACGCGTCAAGACCGAGCTGAAGGCTTCCGTTATAACGGCTTTAAACAAGAATCCACCGGTATTCATATCGGCTACGACACCTTTGCCTCTCAAAATGAACACACGGCCTGGTTAGTGGGTGCAACCTTCCGCTACGCCCATTCCAAACAAGAAGGTATTGAAACTACCTATGGCGGAGACGGCAAGTTAAACGAATACTCCGGCAAGGTATACGCCACTTGGATGCATGAATCAGGCTCCTACATGGATATCCTCGCTCAAGTCGGCTACTACGACCAAGAAATCAACGGTCTCAATAACGTTGGCAATGGTTCTTTCGATGCCGACTATCACAATTGGGGCTACGGCGCATCCGTTGAAGTAGGCCATATGTTCACCGTTTCCAATGGTTCTGATGATCGTCCCTGGTACAACCATTGGTTTATTGAACCGCAATTGGAACTCTCCTACTTCTATGTAAAAGGAGAAGACTTCAAAACATCAACGGGTTTAAAAGTCGAACAAGGCGATGCTGATTTCCTGACAGGTCGTGCGGGTTTAGTCGTTGGTAAGAAAGTCAACTACGGCACGCTCAATGACTTAGATAAGCGTTGGTATCAAATCGGCGTTATTGGCGGTGTCACTCACGAATTCCTCGGTGATCAGACAATTACGTTCACCGGAACCGAAGGCAAGTCAGCCGAAGTAAAAGGTCACGGACTGGGGGGTACGTCCTTTTACTACGGTATGACTGCCGACTGGCAAGTCAGTGACAATGTTCGCCTTTATGGTGAAGTCAGCCGTGAAGAGGGCGAACATTACACCAAGGACTACGGCGTAAACGTGGGATTTAAGTACAGCTTTTAAGTAGGAAATTAACACATGAAAAAGACACTCTTAGTAGGCCTTATGAGCTTGGCCTTCTCTTCGTCTCAGGCCGCGGAAATCTGCGGTCCTCAAACAGACTCTTTTGCTTTTGTCATTGATGCCTCAGGCTCCATGATGCAAACCTTTGAAGACGTCAAAGACAAGGCCAATATTGAAGATGACTCCCCTATTAACGATCTAAAGATCTCAGAAGCCGCAAAAACATTTGTTGAAAAAGTGGGTGAAGTGATCGGTGAAGACAAAATGGTCTCGAGCCTTTACGCCGTTGCCCCCTTTGCTGAAGTCATTCCTTTGTCTGAAAAAACCGGTTTAAATTACAAGGAACTGACGGAGGAAAAATTCAACGCTGATATGGAAGTTTTCGGCCGTCCGACTTGGGTGGGTGAAAGAGCAAATCAATACTTCCATCAGGCTGTATCCGGTAAAAACACGGTGATTTTCATCACTGACGGACAATTCACCCAAGAATTAAATGATCCGGTCAAAGCTCTTCAAGCTTACCGCGAAGCCAATCCTGATATGCGTTTATACATTGTCAGCGCGGCTTATTCTGAAGAAGGTAAAAAACAAATTGAGGCTTTAAACGGTCAAACATTTATTCCGGTCACTCAACTTGAAACATTGGTCACGGATGAAAAGGCTTTCAAGGATTTTGTATCCGTAGCTATCTACAACAAATGTGATGAAAGAATTGAGTTAAAGGGAATTAACTTTGCCTTTGATAAATACAACCTTGATCAAAAGAGTCTGAGCATTTTGGCGCAAGCGTTAAAAGTGGTTCAGGCACGTCCTGTCACAGACAAGATGGTTGTGGAAGGTTGGACTGACTGGACGGGATCGGATGCCTACAACTTAAGACTTTCTGAGCGTCGTGCGCAAGCGGTTAAGAGTTACTTGGTTAAACACGGCATCGCTAGTGACCGTATCACAACAAGCGGAGAAGGCAAGTCCTTTAAATACAACAACCACACGCCGGAAGGCCGCTATGCCAACCGTCGCGCTGAAATTATTTTTCTAAAAGAAAACACTAAATATTCTAGATGACATCAACAGCCCATCAGAGTGCTTTTCCCCGATGGGCTATTTTTGTTTTCTGTGACACAGACTTTCAAACTTTAACAAGAACAAATTTAGTAGCTAGGGTGAACAATCGGGTAAGTAAAAAGCTTTTTATACTAAAAGCGTTGACAGTTGACCACAGGTACACCGTGTAAAAATTGGTTGGACAACGGTTTAACCTCAATAACTAATTGATCATGTAAGTAGTTCTGTATTTCCATTAATTTCAATCCTTCTTAAATAATTGAGAGTTCTGTTTTTTTAACCATAAAATTTCATGTTTCTCTGCTTACGTAACACATGTTACGTAACACGCCGTTACGTAACGTGTATTACGCAATTCAAAAATTAAGCACAAATTTGTGTTTTGTCTTTGTTAAGACCTTTCAAGCAAAAACAATTTAGACATATTCTCATCATTTTTATCTAATCCAAATCTTCATAAATTGAAGTTCCTACGACTAATCTTTTCGAATAAACTAACAGGAACGATGTCATGAATTTCAGTCAACCCAGCATTTTGTTATTAGGTAGCTTCCTCAAAGAAGAAGAATTCACAAAATTCTGCAAAGCAAATTTCAAAGAACGTAGCAATATAACTTGCAGTACCCTGAATCCTTTAATGGACGTTTATATTGGTAACGTATTTATTCAAAGACGTAATAGGAAAAAGAATTTAGAACGACTTCTCGGATCTTACGATTACGTGATTACCGTTGATAGTTACTATTGGGACGATATCGCTGATGTAGCTAGGCGTAAAAACTTACCTTACATTGCATTTATCTACAAAAACAATGAATTTATTAAAAAATTAGAAGTGAATTCAAACATTCGGTCATCTGTTCTCATTGCACAAACCGATTTTGATGATAATAAAAATACATGTAAAGAAATAGAAGAAAAACAATTTGACCGTTGTTTGCTTCTATGCCGTGAGCTGATAAATTTTTTAAGTTGCTGTGAGTCTTCTAGTTTCTCGTTTGAACGTGTTCGAGATTGCCTAATAAATAAAAAAGCGTGCTTTCTGGGTATGGCGCAGGCCATTGGCGAAAATCGCGCAAAAAAATGCTATGCGAGAGGCTGTCAAAATAAGTCAGTGCCCACACAAAGCCGATGCTTTATTTGCTTTTGTTAGCGGTAAAAACATCTCCGTACGAGAAAAAGACTCTATTCGTCATCATCTTGTCCATTTACGCAAAAATCAAACTGTTCCTCTCGAAGTGTTTTGTATAGAAGACCCAACACTTGGATCTGCTATTAACATATTCTTTTTAGGTGTCTTTTCGTAACTTTCTGAAGGTAACTAAGAATCAAAAAAACAAAATCTTTTTTGTTTTTTCAAACTGTACGAAATCCCAAAATAAGCGAAAGGATTTATTTTTAGAAGTTGCTCTGGGAAAACTTGTATTAATTGAAAAGACCTTCTCGAAATTTAACTATGAGCATTCTCTATTTGAACGGCACTGAAATAGAATAAAAGCCAAGCAGTTTTCTGCATATTTGCTAACATTAATGGGTTAGCTTTTTTGAAGCAGGTAGAGAAAAAACATATGTTTTCTGACAGTTCCGGTCCGATAGACCGAGAGTCATTTTTTCAAGTAATCGGAGAATCCTATGCGCGCCACATTTGAGTCGTGGCTGCATCGCCAATGGACTAAACGCGGTCTTTTGGCTTGGGCCTTATCTCCTCTTTCCGTTGTATTCCTTTGTATTGCCCGCAATAGACGGATGAAAACAAAACCGCACCGTTTACCGGTCCCAGTTGTTGTCGTTGGCAATATCTATGTGGGCGGTACCGGTAAAACACCAGTCACCATCGCCCTCGTCAAAGAACTGGTCAAGCGTGGCTACCATCCCGGCGTTGTTTCTCGCGGTTTCGGCCGTAAAGAAGATGCGCCGCAAATGGTCCTACCCGATAGCCCCGCGGTTAATGTAGGCGATGAACCTCTCTTAATTGCCAGACAAACGCAGGTTCCGGTTGCTGTGGCCCGTGACAGAGTAGCAGCGGCATTACTGCTTTTAGATAAGCACCCTGAGTGTGACCTCATCATTTCCGATGACGGTTTGCAGCACTATGCATTGGCGCGTGATGTCGAACTCGCGGTGGTCGGTGCCAGAGGTTTGGGAAATGGCTGGGTGTTGCCCGCAGGTCCCTTGCGCGAACCCCCGTCCCGTTTGGATGAGGTTGACGCCATTGTTTTAAATGCAACGGAAGATTCATTTGATAGCCGCACACCGCGCTTTGCCGCAACGGCAACGCTCGGACGAGCCAAGTCCTTGGACGGCACGCGCTGTTTGAGCCTTGATGACATTGCTCAGATGAAAAAGCCTGTGCTTGCCGCAGCCGGCATTGCTGCGCCGGGACGATTCTTTGCCATGCTTCGTGCCCACGACATTGAAGGCCCGGAAATGGAATTGGGCGATCACTACGCCTTTGACGACAATCCCTTTAAGGACTGTAAAGAAGAATTCATTCTGATTACGGGCAAGGACGCGGTAAAGTGCCGTCAACACCCGGATATCGCTCAAGACCCGAGAATCTACACTGTCGAATATCTGGTCGATATTGATCCCTATCTGGTCGATCTCATTGAACACAAACTCAAAGAAAAGGCTCAAAAATAAAATGGCTCTTGATCCCCGATTAACCGCTACATTAGTCTGCCCTGTCTGCAAGGGGGCCATTGTTTGGGATGCAGAAAAATCTCTATTGGTTTGTCCCCGTTGCAAACTGGCCTTTGAAGTCAAAGACAACATTCCCAATATGATTCCTGATGAGGCAAAAAAACTCTCCAAAGAAGTTGCCGAAGAGTACGCCAAGCGCCTCTCCATTGTTCGCGGAGCATAAGATGACTGTCTTTTATGCCATTATTCCGTCTCGCATGAAGTCGACTCGGTTGCCTGAAAAACCCCTTAAAGATATCGCAGGCCGTCCCATGGTTGTGCGGGTGGCCGAACGCGCCAAGGCTTCCGGCGCAGCCGATGTCGTGGTTGCAACGGACCACGAAGATATTGTTAAAGCCTGTGAAGCCAACGGCGTCAAGGTTGTTTTAACCTCGCCCGACCATCCGACCGGCACTGATCGATTGGCAGAAACCGTGACAAAGTTGGGGCTTCCTGATGAAGCCATCGTTGTTAATGTGCAAGGCGATGAACCGCTCATCCCGACCGATGTTGTACGCGAAGTGGCTGAGCTTTTAGCTGCGCACCCCGAATGTGAAATGGCTACCGCCGGCCACCCCATCGACAATATTGAAGAATTCTTAAACCCCAATGTGGTTAAAGTGGTACGCGATGCTCAAGGCAACGCCATCACATTTAGCCGGGCCCCAATTCCTTGGCCGCGTGACGCATTCCGTGAGAATAAGACCCGATTGCCCGAAGGACTTGTTCCCCTTCGCCACATTGGCCTATACGCCTATCGTGTCAAATTCTTAAAGCGTTATCCCCAATGGGAGCAGGCCCCCATTGAAAAGTGGGAAAGTCTGGAGCAGCTCCGTGCGCTTTACTACGGAGTCAAAATCGCCGTGGCTATTTTGCCCGGTGCGTTACCCGCAGGCGTTGACACACAGGAAGACTTGGATCGCGTCCGCGAAGTTTTTGCACGAGGCGAAGCCTGAAATTTATCTTTTCGGCTAAACACAAGGGCCGATAAGATGTCTACAATGGAATGGATAGTGTGACTCGAATCCCTTGAGTCATCGGAAGTAAATGAGGAGTTATTATGCGTTTGATTTTGATTGGCCCCCCGGGTGCCGGCAAGGGCACGCAAGCCGCTTTCATTAAGGAAAAGTTCGGCATTCCCCAAATTTCGACGGGTGATATGTTGCGTGCGGCTGTTAAGGCTGGTACCCCTCTTGGTTTGGCCGCCAAGGAAGTCATGGATAAGGGCCAATTGGTTTCCGATGACATCATCATTGGTTTGGTGAAAGAACGTTTGACGCAACCCGATTGCGCCAACGGCTTCTTGTTTGACGGTTTTCCGCGCACGATTCCTCAAGCTGAAGCGCTTCAGGCTGCCGGCATCCCGATCGATTTTGTTTTGGAAATCGCTGTTCCTGATGAAGAAATCGTCAACCGTATGAGTGGCCGTCGTGTGGACCCGGTCTCCGGCCGCACCTACCACATCAAATACAATCCTCCTAAAGTGGAAGGCAAGGATGACATCACGGGTGATCCGTTGATCCAACGTGACGATGATAAGGAAGAAGTCGTTCTGAAACGTTTGAGCGTTTATCACGCCCAAACAGAAGCTTTGGTGAAGTTCTATGGTGACTTGGCTGCTTCGGGCGACGCTAGCGCTCCGAAGTATCGGAGCATCAGTGGTCTCGGCTCTATTGAAGAAATCAAAAACCGTGTGTTTGAAGCTCTGAAGTAATTTCAGCTCACCACGTCAAAAGGGCGCAGACTCGGTTCACAGTTAACCTTGCTTGCGCCCTTTCTTTTTGTCCTATCAGTTAATCGGGTGAATAAAGCGTAGGGTTTCAACCATCGGGCGCTTTTTCCACTCCGCATCCGTTACCAAACAGTACCAGTCGTAGAGCGGTGAATTTTCCTTGGCAATGAGGCTATTGCTCGGATCAACCACCAAGGCATCAAACGCCGCGCTCAATGTCGTTGTTTGCGGCGAAACAAGCAAACTCCAATGTTCATCGTATTTACGGTCATCCTGAAGTTTGCCAACGTAGCCCACATCTGCCAAACGCTCCAAAATGGCACCAGCGGCTTCCGGATAAGAGTCCACCGACTTGCAAAGCACGTGAATGGAAACCGAAGGTTCTCCTTTTTCTTGAGCGAGCATCAGCTCATGCAACAGAGCCACACCGGTAATAAAATCATTGCCGGTTTTATTCATATCGCTGTATCGACCGCTTGTGAGCATCGGAATAGTCGCGGCGATAGCCGCCCCTGAAAGCACCAAAAGCCAAGAGAGGTAAATCCAAAGCAAAACCACAGGAATTAAAACGAAGGAGCCGTAAATCGTCGTAAGTGGTCCCGTACTCAAGTAGTAACTGAAGCACCACTTAATCGCCACCCCCACGACCGTCACCAATAACCCGCCAACAAACGCATCCATCCATTTGACTTTGCAATTGGGCACATAGACGTAAAGGGCTGCGTACATCAGAGACTGCACCAAAAGCTGAATCACCATGAAAACCCAGCCGGGCAGCAGGCTTTCCACACCGAATTCAATTTGTGTGAGCACGTTGGTGAGCACCAAACTAAAGCCGATGGCAATGGGCCCTAAAGTCAAAAGTGCCCAATAGATCAAAACGCGCTGCATCGCCGGGCGCATTTGTCTGACGTGGAAAATACGGTTTAGTGTTGCGTCCACCGTGTTAATCAACATGAGTGACGTAATGGTCAAACCCGCCAAACCGAAAATCGTCAACCCTTGTGCGTGCTCAGCAAAAGACTTCACATAACCGATGATCTGTTGGCTGTACACCTCGGGCAGAAGGCTGGAAAACAAAAGCTGCTCCATCTCGGCGCGTCGTTCCGCAAAAGCTGGGAAAACAGCAAAGCTCACCAAAATCACAGCGACCAAAGGCACCAATGACAAAACGGAGGTAAGCGTCAATGACGAGGCCACTTGATTGAGCTGCGTCTCTTGAATGCGAATCCACACAAATTCCGCAAGCTCTTTCACCACTTCTCTAAATGGCCGCTGCTTGTAGTGACTGAGGTTCAGATCCCAATCCATAATTTATAAAGTTATCAAACAGATATCCATCATCATAACAAAAAAGCGGTCGATACAAGATCGTCTCTGATCTTTTAACCGACCGCATCAGCTGCACGCTTAAGCCACTTCTTGTCGCCTATCTATCAAATAATATCCGCCCTGCGTTTACCTATCTGTGCAAACTCTTTGCGCCGTATGATAAAGTAAGCCACTGTTACCGCAGTGCCTGTTATCACCCAGGAAACAGGGTAAACTATCATAAGCATAAGATAGCTTCTGTGAGCCGCATAGATCGTGTTCACCCACACAAGCCTGAACACGCAGGTGCCAAGCACAGTTATGACCGCAGGTGTCATAGAGTGACCCATTCCCCTAAGACAGCCGCCCGATATTTCGTAAACGCCCGTAAGAAGCTCCAGCAGGCAAACTGACCACATTCTTATCATTGCGTAGTGTATAACGTTCTCGTCCGTTGAGAAGATCTGTATAAAAAGGTGTCTGCCAATAAGGAATATCAGACTCAGCCCAAGACAGCTTGCAAGCCCGATAAAGGTGCAAAGCCTGTATATCTTTTTACAGCGTTCCTTATCCTGAGCCGCAAAATTCTGACTTGTAAAGGTGGTCGCAGTCTGAGCGAAAGCGTTTATCACAAAATATGCCATGAACTCAAAATTCTGTTCCGCTGTGCTTCCAGCGATACCGTCTGAACCGAAGCTGTTTATCGCCGCCTGTATCACAACGTTTGACAGCGAGAAAACCATGCTCTGCAAACCAGCCGGCAAGCCTATCTTTATGATACCGAGGAGATATTTCCAGCGTATCCTGAGCTTTCTGAAATCAAGTCTTAGCATTTCCTCCTCGTGGGTAAGAAAGTAAAGTATCATGCAGGCACTGAAAAAGTTTGATATAACAG
>ENA-OPDE01001024-OPDE01001024.1-human-gut-metagenome-genome-assembly--contig:-NODE-1024-length-10912-cov-2.833103_pt1 | contig 10912 bp, 7 predicted proteins | sample MGYA00241261_ERZ501502 | MGnify/ENA primary metagenome ERZ501502 (study PRJEB25962, sample SAMEA2042450) | human gut metagenome | biome: human gut; feature: human-associated habitat; material: faeces... | reverse complement strand
AGCCTTTACTCATAGTTACATTATTTAGCACACAGAGACACGGAGGCACAGAGTTTTCTATTACTTTCACAAAAGTTCCGTATCTCTGTGTTCATCACTCCTTCAGTCTGCAAAAATAGCGCAAGCCTCCCAAATCTCCTATTTCGGGATGCAGAATCTGTATCAGGTCGGATAACAAATAATCGGGACGGAACGGAGTCTCCTCGTAGAAAGGAACTTTCGCCGTATTACAACCATAGACATTCCGGGTCTTGAAAGCCTTGAAACCGGTGTAGCCGATATAATCCGCCTCCAAATCAGCATAGCTCATGTCGCGGTCACGGTTGTACTTCACCAGCCAGACGTCGGCATCGCCCGCCTTGTCGAAAACGGTCTCGAAAGCCAGAGGAACAGAGCCGCTGTGGGTATCGTCGGCAAAAGCGTAACGCCCGCAAGCATCCTGAAAAAGCCTTCCTATGGTGCTACGCCCTCCCGGCACGTACCATGCCGAGCCGCTTTTCAACTCACTGACAACGGAGAACGAGGTGGATGAAAGTTGCGCACGCATCTTGAGGCGTTGGTAACAACTGTCCACTTCAGCAAAAAGGTTGTCGGCTTGTGGCGCAACCCCGAAGAGCAGTCCGTAGAAACGCATCCACTCGGCACGTCCCAAAGCGGAGGTTTCCATGTAGTCGGCACATTCGATGATGGGAATGTCCAACTTGCCCAACCGGCCATATCCCCCGCTGTTTTCAAACGGAGAAAGCATCACAGCATCGGGATGCAACGCCATAAGCTTCTCGATGTCCGGATTCATCCCGCTGCCCAAATCCGCGATACGTCCCGTGCGGCATCCCTCCTTGATGTAGGGCAGGTCGATATACCGGAGGTCGCACACTCCGCCCACGGCAGCCAGTGCCCCCAACTCTTCCATCAACCCGCAATGCACAGACGAATAAATGACGGCTTTCTGCAACGGCACGCGTACGACCGTCCCCTGCGGCAGACTGTCGGGCAATGGCTCGTCTCGTCCGACCAACACATACGTGTGCAGTATTTCCAACGTATCCCACGGATTTCTCAGCGTAGCCACCCGGTAACCGTCGTAAGACACAACCTTCAGGTTCTCTGCATACTTTAAATCCAACGTGTCACCGCCCTCGTCCAAAAAGGAAGCCGTCTTGCCCCCGTCCTTACAAGAGGACAGAAGCAAAACGGCAAACAAACCATAAAAAAGGCTACTTACCTTCATCTCCTTATTTTGTGACAAACACCATCTTCGAGGTGGACATTCCGGCTTCAAACGTACGTTTATAAGTTCCATCCGCCCCGTATACATGTACGTCGGATGCAGCACCGTAAGGTACGTCAAACACATACACATCGCCAGATGCTGGATCAACAGCCAAACCGTTGGCACTCTGCAAATCAGCCATGTCCATAAACTCTTGCTCATCTCCTGTCTTTAAGTCACGGACGTAAGCACGAGCCACTTCCGGCATATAATACTCTGAATAAAGGATGTACATTTTCTCCCCGGCATTCGCGATATAAGTTGCACGGCACACCTGTTCCACTTGGTCTGTTTCCGGATCGAGACGTTGCATCGTACCGTAAATATACTGGTCCGGAGTCAAGGACGGGCTTCCTGCATAGTTGCCATTGGACACGAAGTATACATACCCGTCTTCTGCCGTGATGCACTGGGTATAAGGATTGAGCATCACTTCAATATCCTTCAGCTTGGTGAAAGAAGCTGCATCAACCACAGCCAGCCACTTTCCTTTTGAATACCCCGAAATATTGACATACAGTTTGCCGTTGGCGGAGGTAATGGCCTCGGGATGGTCATAACCTGTTTGTGCCCCGGCATCTATAAGATTCAGTTTGCCATCGATGGCCATGGAAGTCGTATCGATACGGGAAACCGTCCCATCGTATGCTGTAAAATAAACCTTCCCCTCACACGCTGCCATGTAGCGAGGCTCAACCGGAGTACCGTCTTCGGTAGCCACCGGAATGGATTTCAGAACCTTGCACTTACGGTCCATGATGACAACTTTGGAAGAACCGCTCACCGTCACGTATATTTTCGAACCATACACACAAAGGTCTTGCCCCAAGTCGCCAAGCCCTTCGCCATTGGCAGCCGCATAAAGGTCTTCGCTCAACTCTCCGGTCTGAAAATCCAAATATTGGATACCGGCATCGTTTCCACCCCAATTTCCGGTATTCAACACATAAGCTCCCAAAGCGACCACGGGGGAAGGAACCGCAGTGCTGTCACTTCCATTGGCACCGCCTCCATTTCCACCAGTCTCTTCTCCCGGCTTTCCACCATCTCCAACCGTGTCATCATCCTCGCTACAAGCGGTAAAACACCCTAAAGCCAGAGCCATTATGGCCCATTTACACCATTTCATTTTCATTTTTTTCGTTATTAAAAGTTTATAAAGAATATGTTATTGCCACTTTAAAATTCCTCCCGGGCATCGGATAGTAACGCACCACCTCATAATTTCTTCCACCCAGATTGGCCGCGTCCACCTGCAGGCGCAACTTATGATCTCTGAACCGGAAAACACGGTACAAGGAAAGGCTATGATCGGAATAGGCATTCACGAGATTGCTCTTTTTGTTTTGCGGCAGACGATAGCGTTCACCGCTCCACGCCACATTATATGCCACGTTCATCCACGGCATTTCAAGTACCACACTTCCACCTCCGGAATGTTTCGGCGTATAGGCAATCTGATGACGCCACAACTTGCTACCGCGTTTCGTCACGTCTTCCGCCTGCATGAAACTGTACGCTCCTGTCAAACTCAAATTCCAAGCTTTTGCCAAAGCCCATTCGGCAGCCAGATTGGCATCCACGCCGTAAGTCTCCACTTTGCCTACGTTGGACATTTTCCATACGAACATCGTCGGAACTGCCACAATCTTGTCTTTCACCTTATTATAATAAGCATCCAACGAAAAGCTCACGTAATCCGCCACTTTTCCCATACGTCCGGCCCAGGTGGTCCCTATATTCCATTGGCACGTTGTTTCCGGACGCAAGCGGCTGTTCCCAATGAGCAGATAATAGAGGTCATTGAAAGTCGGGACACGGAATATGTCTTTATAAGACGCGCGCAAACGCCAACTCGCCTTTTTCACAGGGCGCCACGCCAGGCTTACCGCCGGAGAAAGCCGCTTACGGTCGTCGGCAGCCATCCCTAAAGAAACTCGTTCGGTAATGAAAGTATTCAGCAAGGAAGCCGTCACCTGAAATCGCGGATGGCGGTATTGTGCTGAAAAGGCCGTCAGACTGGTATAACGTTCCGGGTATTGGCATTGGTCCAACGTCGTGGCCAAATCGTTATACACAAAATCCTGCGCCAACGAAAAAGAAAGGTTTTTCACGGGCATCGCCCATAACGTCGCGGTCAGGTAGGTCTCCGTCTGGCGAAAACGGTCTTCCGTCGGCCCGGCAGCCTTCTTGTCCGTATCTTTGTTCCAACTATAATTGAACTTCCCGGAAGCCTTCAGTTTCCACTTCTCCGAAAAACGGTTCTCATACCTCAACTGGCCGAAATAATTACGGTCATAAAGCCGTTCCGCCGCATAGGGATTGTCATATACGACACTACCGGGCAATCCTCGACGGGAATCGAACAGATACCCTTTCACATCCAAATCCTGACGTTCTGTCAAATGGGCAAAAAGATTCACCTCCGCACGGTATGCCCCTATGTCGCTATTGTTACGCCGTCCTTTTATCTGTTTATCCAAGTTCATCATCGTAAAATGATAATTCCCGTCGGCACGTAAATATTCACCGTAAAGAGAACAAGACAAACGCGGTGTGAACCGATGGGCATAGAACAATGAGGGGTTGGCCAAACCGTAAGCCCCCGCCTTCACCTTTGCCGAAAGAGTGAAATCCCGGCCTTCAAAATCAGGCCGGCTCGTTTCGATGCTCAACGCGCTTGCAGCAGCCAACATGCGTGCCGTCTGATAAATATTGTCGCTTTGCCCGATAGTCAACGTCAATGAAGAAACATTATCCAACGAGAAACGGGAGATGTCCACCTGTCCCGACTGGCAATCCCCTATGGCCACACCATCGTAGAGCACGGCTGTATGCTGTGCGCCCAGACTGCGTACGGAAACAGTTTTCAACCCTCCCACACCGCCATAATCCTTCAGGGTCACCCCCGAAAAATGCCGTACGGCATCCGACACGTCCAACACGCCCATACGTTCCAACTCCGCCTTATCAAGCGTCTGCACAGGAGCACCCGAACGTACGGTGGCAGGCAAAGCCTTCTCGGTCACCGTCAGACCTTTCATCTGTTTCAGCCCCACATCCACGCTATCTACACCATTTTGTGCGAGCACGAACACAGTCTCCATACAAAATGACACAAGCAACCATCCTCTCATTTTATGAGATTCCTTGTATACGCCCATTTATTATCTTCATTCTTCACTCAAGACACCTTCCTCCCATCCCACGGAGATTCCGGCATGACTACGTTTTGCAGGTCTTCTGACTTACTCCGGCTTGTTGGCCTTCCCACCTTATTATTATAAATAAGGAAGTGGCTTGAGGTTTGAAACAAACCGCACAATGAGTTCACAGCAGCGGGACTGTCCGGGATTTCCACCCGATTCCCTTTTCATCTGCCGACCTGAAAGGGCTTTCCCATAGGCCGGGCAGAACAAAACGTTGCAAAGTTATTAAAAAAATCAGTATCCCAAGACCTTTTCATTGATTTATATCAAGAAAAGGGCATTTAAATGATAACAAATGCCCTTTTACTTGTTTTGCAGGAAGAATCGCCGTACCTTTGTAGTGTCATAAGGAACAAAAGATATTTAGTTTTTAGGTATTTAGCTCCGTGAAGGAGCAATGTTTAGGTAAAAGATTGTTAGATTAAAAAAGAAAGGTAAGAAGATTATGACAGGATTAATGATTATCGCAGCGGTCGTAGTAGCTATGGCAGTTGCAACAGGTTCAAAGAAGAGCAACGGTAAGTTCTTGGGTTCAAGTACTTCAATGTTGTTCGGTAATAAAAACCTGAATGCAGGTGCAGCTTGTTAAGTGCAATGCACCTTAGTTTGAAACCAATTAAATTTTTGATAAGGTAAGGATGTCTGGAATAAGGCATCCTTATTTCTTTTTAAGATACGACGAGATTTGAGTAACTTTGTATGGAAATATGAGCGTGAACATGAAACTATCCCCCGAAATTGCCATTATAGAAGCCAACACATTGACCTGTATGGGACTACGCGGCCTCATTGAACGGATGATGCCACAAGCTGTCGTCCGCACGTTCAACAGTTTTGAACAACTGATGCGCGACACACCGGACATGTATTTCCACTACTTTATTTCAGCCCAGACCCTTGTGGAGCACAGCGCCTTCTTTGTGGAACGGAAAGAAAAAACCATTGTGCTTACCAATGGGACAACCGGCACCCCTCAAACCTCCCACTTCCATACGTTGAATATCTACCAGAACGAAGACAATATGGTGCGTGCATTGCTGCAACTGCAACAGTATGCGCATGCCCACGGACGACATCTGCCCCAAGGTATGAGGAAGCCCATATCGGGAACCACTGCCTCTACCGACCCCAACGGACTCAGTCATCGCGAAATCGAAGTGCTCATACTCATTGTACGTGGACTGACGAACAAGGAAATTGCCGACCACTTGTGTATCAGCACTACCACCGTTATCTCCCACCGCAAGAACATCATGGAAAAACTCAATGTCCGCTCCGTATCGGGACTGACTATCTATGCCGTCATGAACGGGTACATAGAGGCCGACCGCATCTGAAGAGTATTCCTTATAAACTTTTAGTTCTCTCCAATCAAAACCAATCTATTTCCATATTTTTCCCCTTTCCATTGCTTCTTTCATATTCTTGCAATTTAAGCCCTGCTTCTTTTTTAAGATATCCCGTCAAAGAAGAAGGTACTTTTTCTTTCTTCCCTACTATTTGATGAGCCTTCTCCAACATTTCCAAATCCCGTCCCTCTTTTTCATACAACCCCATCAACAGATATAAAGGGTAAATACGGTGGGGAACTCTATAATAAGCCTTATAAAACATTTCTTCAGCCTCCTCAAGCCTGCCAAGGGCTTGAAAGTTTTTCCCCATGAGATTCAAGAACATGGGGTCAGAATTTCGTTTTGCCCCTTCACTTAGTATGATGTTACTTTCTTCGTGATGACCATTATACGACAAACACGCGCCATACTCAAAAAGGAAACCTGCATCTTTCTTCAAATCGGGATACAAAACCCTATAACACTTCTCTATGCCCTTATATTTTTCTCTATCAAAATATAGTCGCACCATATCCCAATGCTTTACCGCAGTCCACGTTCGATAAGATTTATTAAACCGGACACACACCATCGCCTCCACTCCAACCACCAACAACAAACCGAACATCATTCCAAGCTTTCTGTTCCGTTTCTTTTCATCAAGCACCATTGGCATCCACGCTGCCCATAACAAAATTAACAACGACAACAAGCATGTGGCAAAACATCGAAGAGGATAAGAAAAAAGGGAAACCACCATAAAACTCACCATTGCACCACATAACCCGACAACCTCAACATTCCGGCACCTAAGAAGGCGTATATAGACATAAGCCATAAGGCACAAACAAGACAAAACTCCCGGCAGTCCAAGTTCTATCCATATCTGCAAATATTCATTATAAGCATAATCCGGGGCACCAGCCAACATTTCCTCATCTTGCGTTCCCTTCCCCTCTCGAAAATACGCTTCTTGTGCTTCCCCATAAACATGCGGGAAACCGCCTATTCCCACCCCGGAAAATATCTGTTGTTTAGCCACCGGATAAGAGATTTTCCAGATGAACAAACGACCGTCCGCCGAATCTTTTTTCAGCACATACATGCCATACAAAAAAGGAACACAAAGAACGAATACAGCCAACAATACAAAACACTTTTTTATCCACGCACACTTCATCCGTAACCAAACCATCGACATCAAACTGATTACAAACGCCACCCAAGCTGCCCGACTTACACACATGACGAATATGACTACGGAAAACAAAAGATAAAAAGCAGAAAGATAGAAAAGCATATTTGTAACCTTTTGCCCATGTCTAAACCTCACAAACAACGCATAGTCCAAGGCCAAGGGCAAAATAAGGACAATCAAACCCATCTATATAGTGCCATGCTTTGCCCTCATCCAATATCCCTATTCCAATGGGATGTTATATCCCTTGTGGAAATCCTCGCTCTGATAAGCCTTATGCTCATCCCAATATACCAAAGAGCCTCCGCAAGAACCATACAGCCGACCGTTTGCCGAGTCATAACCGACAGTATGGGAACCATTCACTTCGATGGCCTGCCCTGCTTTCTGCATGTCTTCTTTTATGACCTGCACGCTGTTTTGGGCTTTGTCGTACACGCACCACACTGTCACTTTCACTTGGGCTTCGGGATAGTCCTTTGAATGGAACACGATTCCTTCAATTTTCCTGAAAGACAGATTTTCATCTATTTTCACGTAACTGCACGTATTCCACACGATTGTGGAATCTATTGGCGCAGGTAACGCAAAAGTGAGCATTTCACCCGCCCCGTCTTGCTTCCCACGAACCTCCATCTTTTCACAAGCCTCCGCCAAACTTTCGTAAAGCCTCCGTTTCTGTTCTTTGGACAAGTCCTTTTGTAGAACGGAATAATCCACCTGGTAATATCGGGATGCCTTTTTCCACAATTCGTATTCCTTTTGGGTTGTTTTTTCTTTTACCCAATCCGGTATCGAATCAAGGGGACAGAAAGAAGAACCGGTCTCCTTGTCCAATGATTCCCAGGACTTTGGAGCAGCCTCGCTCCGTGCCAAACAAACTTGCCCCAAAAGCACAAACAATAAAAATACAACTTTTCTCATGACTGCTACAATATATTTTGCTTTTTTCATCGTTCTCTTTTTTTTAGTTTTTAAATATCTGTTCACTCTACACACTACCATTGCATTAATGTTTCATTCCATAGGCAATATTCTTATTCATGTTCCACATATATTTAATTCTCACATCGCAAAGTTAAGCATACTTTTGAGTAGAAACCAAATATTTGAGTTTGCATTTTCAGATATCGAGATTTTTTCTATCTAATTGAATATGTACAAGTTACAAAAATCCTATCAAAAAAAGAATTTGCATCGTATTTTGAAAGCTAAATTTTTGGTATTTATTTTAGCTTTAAGACCACTTTTTATAAACAGGTACTATACTTAGGCAAAACATTAAACAAACCTTCGTGTTACCATCTCTTTGTTCCACCACAATCTTACCCGAGATTCACATATTTCCATCCGAACCCGACGTGACGGTTTCGGAGCGATTCTCACGCAACGGGCATAAAGCAAATTGTCACGTCCCTGCTCCACACTACGCACGGATTGCACGCCCTTGGTAAGTTCTATCCGCACGACAAACGGCCTTACGTCAGTTTACGGAATATTTTACCTACAAAACGACACTTCGTTTTTGTCATCCGAAAACCATCAGTTAGACGAAAAAACGGAATTTTCAGCACATTTTCATCTCGTCCGGCTTCAAACTCCTCCACTTTCTGCGGAGAAAAACCGGAAAACCTGCGGAGAAAAAAATGTTTTCTCAGCCGAATGAAAAATTTTCTTCTTCATAAAAAACGGGAAATTGAAGGTAAACGCGCACTGAATCCGTCATTTTTCACATTCGGCAACGGTTTTACAGTTCCATTAACTCCTGTTTTGGCGTGAAAAAACAAGGAAAAACAGAATAAAATAGAGGAAACCGCAGGCCAAGGATAAAGAAAACAATATACAAAATCTATTCCATGACCACTTCCGTATGCCTTTGCTTCCGGCGGAAAATCCTAATAAATAAGGATTGCCCCACCCGACGATTCATCGTAACTTTGCATCCCGAAACAAAAACCACGGATGGACAGATTGAGCATCATATCAGCAATATTATTCCTCTCGGGCGCACCTTCATACGCGCTCCCCATCGAGGAAACGGCAGAAGACAGCGCACGGGTAAAAGACATCGAAGAGGTGGTCATCGTATATTCTCCCAAAGAAACCGGCAAATTACGGCAAGCTCCCATCGCCGTTTCCCTTTTCGACCGGACGGCATTAGACGACCAACATACTGCTTCGCTGAAAGAACTTTCGGCTTTCGTACCCAACTTCTACATGCCGGACTACGGCAGTAGCTTGACCTCGGCGGCTTACATACGCGGTATCGGTTCGCGCATCAACACCCCGGCCGTGGGATTGTACGTGGACAACGTGGGATATGCCGACAAAAGTGCCTACGACATTGAATTGCTAGACGTGGAACGCGTGGACGTGTTGCGCGGCCCGCAGGCCACACTGTACGGACGGAATGCCATGGGCGGCCTGCTCCGCGTGTTTACCCGCAACCCGTTCCATTATCAAGGCACGGACATCCGCATGGGCACTTCGGTAAAAGACAAGGGCTACGGGTTGTCGGCATCTCATTACCAAAAGACAAGCCACAGGATGGCATACGCCTTGAGTGGATTTTATAAGCATTCGGAAGGATTCTTCGAAAACGTCACCCGGCATGAAACGGTGGGAGGAAGCGAAACCGGAGGCGGACGCGTACGGGTCATTTACTTTCCGGCAGAGGCTTGGAAACTGGACTTCTCTACAGATTATTCGTATCGTGAAGACCAAGGCTATCCCTACCGTTACTTAGGTGCGGCTGAAGGAGAAGAGCCACATCCCGAGGATATAGGCCGCATCCTCTACAACCGTCCTTCATTCTACCGCCGAAGCCTGCTGAACAGCAGCCTCAACGCACAATATACCGCCGACCGGTTCATCCTGTCGTCCGTCACAGCCTACCAAAACCTGAACGACAACATGACGCTTGATCAGGATTTCACGGACGCGGACTATTTCAGCCTGACCCAAAAGCAACGCATCAACTCTTGGAGCGAAGAACTGACTTTCAAAAGCCGCAGTAACCGCCGTTGGGAATGGATAGGAGGTATCTATGCCATGCGCCAGACCCTACACACGAAAAGTCCGGTATCTCTGACCCGCGAGTTCATGAACACCGTGTTCGACAAAGCCAATGCCGCCATCAGCCCGATGGGAATGGGACTTACATTAGATATGCCTGTTTCCCCCTACGTGACCGACGGGGCTTTCGACACCCCGACCACCGACCTTGCCGCTTTCCACCAAAGCACGTTCAACGACTTGTTCGGAGCGGAAGGGCTGAGCCTTGTGGCCGGCCTGCGCGTGGAATATGAAAAAATGAGGTTGGACTACGATTACGGTGGTCGCATGGACTACGGCGTGGAGCTTACTTCCCCTATGATGCCGCTCGTCCTCGAAGGCCTGTCGGACGACAGCCATTTCCGGGGCAGCCTGAAACACGATTACGTGCAATGGTTACCCAAGGTGGCCTTGCAATACCACTTTTCGGCGCAAAACAACGTGTACGTAAGTTGGAGCAAGGGCTACCGCAGCGGAGGATACAACGTACAGATGTTCAGCGACCTGGTGCAAGGCGATTTGAAAAGCCGGATGATGCGCTCCGTCAAGGACAAGACGGCGGAGACGCTGGACGGACCGATGTACGCCCACATGCCGGAAGCCGTGAAACAGATGATTGTCAGCCAAATTCCGCAGGAGGAGTTTTCCGGAACTCCGGCACAGACCCGCTTCAAACCGGAATACAGTTATAATTATGAGGCAGGCGGGCACTTCTCGTTCTCGGACGGCAAGATACAACTGGATGCCGCCGTGTTCTACATGGACGTGTACGACCAACAGATTTCCAAATTCGTGAGCAGCGGATTGGGGCGTGTCATGGTCAACGCCGGACGGGGACGGAGTTGCG
>ENA-OPDE01001018-OPDE01001018.1-human-gut-metagenome-genome-assembly--contig:-NODE-1018-length-10952-cov-2.787923_pt1 | contig 10952 bp, 6 predicted proteins | sample MGYA00241261_ERZ501502 | MGnify/ENA primary metagenome ERZ501502 (study PRJEB25962, sample SAMEA2042450) | human gut metagenome | biome: human gut; feature: human-associated habitat; material: faeces... | reverse complement strand
TCTCGGGTTCCGAATCCCTCCGACACCGTGGAAAGCCGACAGGCCCAAGCCGGAATCCGGCAAGTAGAGGAGACGCTGCAAGCCGTGAAAGAAGAATTCCTGCGCTTCACTTCGCAGGAGGCGACTTTCATATTCGTAACCAACGAAATCGGGATGGGAGGCGTATCGACTAACGAAGTGCAACGCCGCTTTACCGACTTGTTGGGTTGGACCAACCAATTCGTAGCGTCCCAGGCCGATGAGGTCTACCTGATGGTGAGCGGTATCCCTGTGAAAATCAAATAAACATGAAAACATTCCGAATTACGACTCCGGACGAGGCTTTGCGCCCTGCCCTGCAAAACAAAATAGACAACCTGAACAAGCCGAAAGGGTCGATGGGACGGTTGGAAGAATTAGCCCTGCAAATCGGCCTGATACAACACACGCTCTCACCGGAATTGCGCCACCCTTGCCACCTGCTGTTCGGTGCCGACCATGGAATCGAACGCGAAGGAGTCAGCATATCCCCTCGCGAAATCACCTGGCAACAGATGATTAACTTCAGCCACGGGGGAGGCGGAGTAAATATGTTCTGCCGCCAACACGGTTTCGACCTGTTCCTGATAGACATGGGAGTGGACTACGATTTGCATTCCTATCCCGGCATCATCGACTGTAAAGTAGCACGTGGTACACGGAACTTCCTTCACGAAGCGGCCATGACGGAAGAGGAAACGGACCGATGCATAGAAACCGGTGCCCGCATGGTGACAGAATGCCATGAACGGGGCTGTAACGTCGTCAGCATAGGCGAAATGGGAATTGGCAACACCTCTCCTTCTTCCATTTGGATGCACTTGCTGACCGGCACGCCGTTGGAAATGTGCGTGGGGGCAGGAGCCGGACTGGACAATGCCGGTATCCGCCACAAATACGAGGTCCTGCAAAATGCCGTACAGCATTTCCGCGCCCATCATCCCGACCTGCAAGATGCCGATGTCTGTTCAACCCAGTACGCCACGGAAATGCTCCGTTGGTTCGGCGGCTTCGAAATGACGGCGGCCATCGGTGCGATGCTGCGTGCCGCCGAATTGGGCATGGTGATTCTGGTGGACGGTTTCATCATGACGGCCTGCATGCTGATGGCCTCACGGCTTTATCCGGCCATACGCCACTATGCCGTGTTCTGCCACGAAGGCGACGAGGCCGGACACCGGCGGATGCTCGCAGCCTTGCATGCCCGAGGGCTGCTCCAGATAGGCTTGCGCCTCGGTGAGGGCACAGGTGCTTTGTGCGCCTATCCGCTCTTGCAATCCGCCGTCCGCATGCTCAACGAAATGAACAACTTCGAAAACGCTCACATTACCAAATACTTTTAATCCCGCATCCCACTATGACAGACCGACTATGGGCTTCACTGATTTTCTTCACGCGCCTGCCTTTCTGGCGCATCCGGCAAGTGGACGCCAAGTGTTTCAAACACGTGGTAGACTACTGGCCGTTCGCAGGTTGGCTCACGGGAGGTACGGCCGCTCTCGTTTTCTGGCTTGTTTCAGGGATTCTACCGGTCACCACGGCAGCTTTGGCAGCGACAGGCACACGCTTGTGGCTTACCGGTGCCTTGCATGAAGACGGATTGGCTGACTTCTGTGACGGATTCGGCGGAGGTACCACACGCGAACGTACATTGGCCATCATGAAGGATTCCCATATCGGTACGTATGGTGTCCTGGGACTGGTCTTCTACATCGGACTGCTAATCAGTCTGGTCTCGGCTCTGCCGCTTTGTATGGCTCCGGCCATTATCTTCACAGCCGACGTGTATGCCAAAGCATGCAGCAGTTTCATCATCCTGCAACTCCCCTACGCCCGGACGGCAGAACAAGCCAAAGCGGGGGTCGTTTACTCCGTCTGGAATAAACAGGCTATCGCTAGCCACGTATTCCGTTGCCTGCTCGCCCTTGTCCCATGCGTAGCGTGGCTCCTGTCCGGCCCGACCGTTTTCCCTTTCTGGGCTTTTCTGGCTCCCCCGGTTACGGAACTTCTGCTCACCGGCTGGATGAAACGCCGGTTGCAAGGTTATACGGGCGACTGTTGCGGTGCCTTGTTCTTGCTCTGTGAGTTGAGTTTCTATTTATCTATTGTCATACTTTACCATTTCATATAATCCCGTCATGGAAATCTATTTAGCCCGACATACCTCAGTAAACGTCCCACGCGGCACTTGCTACGGTTTTACGGATGTTCCCCTCCGTGCCACATTCCGGCACGAAGCCACTGCCACCCGACTACGGCTTCGCACCCTCACTTTCGACCACGTGTACACCAGTCCGCTCAGCCGGGCGGCCAAGTTAGCCACATTCTGCGGTTATCCCGCTGCCGAACGGGACGAACGGCTGAAAGAAATGAATATGGGCGACTGGGAAATGCAACGTTTCGATGACATCATCGACGAACGGTTACAACTTTGGTACGACGACTTCCTGAACCAACCGACCACAGGCGGAGAATCGTTCCGCGACCTTTATGCCCGAGTAGCAGCCTTCTTGGACGACCTGAACAGGAAGGACTACCGGCGTGTAGCCATCTTCGCCCACGGCGGAGTACTGATTTGTGCCCAAGTTTATGCCGGTGCCATCCCGTTGGAAGACGGTTTCAAGCATCTGACATCCTACGGCGGCGTAGTGAAAATCAATATCTGAGCATCATGAAACATATATTGCTTTATCCCGTCCTGCTCATTTGCTTCCTCGCCTGTCTTCCCGCCAATGCCCTTCCGTACGTTTTCAGCCGGTTGGATGCGTCGGACGGCCTAAGCGACAACCAAGTGCAACATATCCTGCAACTGCCGGACGGACGGATGGTCTTCACGACATTAGGTAACATCAACCTATACGACGGCATGCGGTTCCATTACATACACCGGAACGACTCCGACGTGTATGCCATCGACGGTTACCATGGGCATTACCATGTATATGTAGGCGACCATGAAAGACTTTGGGTAAAGGATTACGGCAAAGCATGGTGCCTCGACCTCCGGCATGAACGGTACCTCAAGCAACCGGAACAGGTTTTCTCAGAAACGGGGATACGGGAAAAAGTAAACGACTTGTTCGTGGACTCCGAAAAGGGATTATGGTTGGTCTCTTCCAAAGGAATTTGGGAAACCCGGAAGAAACGTTACATTTTACTCCCGAAAGATGCCGGCGAGTTGCAGGACGTTGAAGTCTCGGACGGGCGAATTTACCTTTTTTCCAGTTCCGGGGAAGTGCTTTGCTACTCACAAAACCAAGGTAAACTGCTTTACCGGGCAACGGCTTATCCGGAAAGCGAACATGCAAACTACGGCCGCACCTCGCTCGTGGTCAAGGGACCTGACGGCAACTTCTACCAAGTCAGGAGCGGCATGAAGTCCGGATTGTTCGCCTTTTTCCCAAAATCGCGCACATGGAAGCAATTATTGGATACCCAAAGCCCCTTGCACACGTTGATAGTCCCATCTCCCCAAATGGCTTACATCAGCAGCCTGAACGGTATTTGGGCCATCAACCTGGCCAACGGCAAAGCCCATTTCCAATCTAGCCTCCGTACGACCGACGGCAAGCAACTACAGACCGACCTCAACACCATATACCAAGACCGCCAACAGGGCATTTGGTTGGGCACAGGAAACCGTGGCATACTCTACACCCACCCCGAACGTTTCAAATTCATCTCCACGGCCACGCAGGAAGAACTGCCATTTGAGGATTCCCTGAAAACGGCTACAAGACAACGGGCACGACGCCCGCCCATTTTCAAAGGGCAACAGTACAATGACGTGCATACCGACCGCCACGGGCGGACATGGGCCGGCACGCCAGACGGGCTGCGCCTTTTCTTCCCCGGACAAGACCAATACCGTACATTCTATACGGAAGACGGATTACCCAACAACTTCATCCATGCCATCACGGAAGACGGGCACGGGCAAATATGGCTGTCCACAAGTGATGGCATCTCGCGCCTGACCGTCAACGAAAACGCAGATTCGGCATGGTTTACCAATTACCGGCAGGAAGACGGAACGCTCAAAGGGGAGTACCGTAACCAAGAAGTACAAAATTTGCCGGACGGAAGCATTTTGATGGGGGGAGTGAACGGATGGACGATGTTCCACCCCGACAGCGTGGAAATCCCCCGCAAGGATTTCCTCCCCCTTCTCATCAGTCTGTCTTTGTACGGAGAGCCAGTACACATCTCACAGGATTCCACCCACACGCATCCTCTTCTTCCACAAGCCCCGCCCTACGTCAAACATTTCGAGTTCAATTACAGGCAGAACCACATCGGCTTCGACTTTTCTGCCCTGAACTATGCCTGGCCTACACACACCTATTACCGTTACCGTCTCATCCACGAAGGTGACTCCACATGGCATATAGTACGCCCGCAAGCCAATAGCAGTATCATAGACCACAAAGGCAACCTGCATCTGACCTTTTCCCTTCTCCCACCCGGAAACTACCGCCTGGAAGTCATGGCTTCCACACAATCCCACCTTTGGGATGGCCCTGTCACGGATGTCACATTCACGATTCATGCCCCATGGTGGCTTACCCGTTGGGCTTACGCAAGTTATGCCATCCTACTCCTGCTATTGGCAGCCATCGGAATACGCCTATATATACGTCAGACCAAACGACGTATCCTGCGCCGGCACAAAGAAGACATTCTTCTCCTACGCATCCAACACCTTATCGAACGGTGCGACAGTTACGAACAACAAGCCTCAATAGCCAATACACGCGACAACAAACCACAAGAAAAAGAAGAACCACCTATCAGCGCCAATGACAGTGATTTTTTAAACAAGGCCGTAGCTTTGGTTGAGGCTCACCTGAACAGCCCGGGATACACCGTAGAGCAGCTTAGTAAAGACCTATGCATGGAACGCAGCGGATTGTATAAAAAATTAAATACGTTAATAGACAAATCGCCTAGCCTGTTCATCCGGAGCATTCGTCTGCGGCGAGCCGCAGACCTCATCCGAAAGGGGGGGATGAACATGGCAGACATAGCAGAACAAGTAGGATTCAGCTCGGCCAGCTACATGAGCAAATGTTTCCAGGAAGAATTTGGCTGCCGACCTTCGGAATACGCCGAAAAAGAGCAAGAATCAACATAATTACCACACGTTTCAACATAATTGTTACTGGTTTTTATCTGTTCTGGAATAACTTTGCACCATCAACATTCACTTTAAAAGTTTTCAAGACATGAGAAAAACCTTATTGACATTTTATGGCTTGGCTTGCATGGCCTGCCTGCACGCACAAGAGGTGACACGAACGGCGGAAGGCGCAAAAAATTTCATCCGCACACAAGATGTGACGGAAGAAATACGTTTCTATTCCGACGCCATCGTGCGTGTTATCAAGTACCCCGCACGCCAAATGCCCGACAAAAAAAGCTATCCGGTCATCAAGACACCGGAAAACATAGATATTTCCTATACGGAACAGGGAGGCAATTTATCCATGAAAACTCAAAACTTAGAAGTCATCATGGATAAGAATTCCGGCAAAATCACATTTAAAGACCTCCAAGGCAACTTATTGATACAGGAAAAAGAATTTGGCACGAACTTCATTCCATGCAAAGACGGCCCTCATGCCAGTTACCGCGTGACGCAACGTTTCATGCTCGAACCCGACGAAACCATTTTTGGACTGGGACAACAACAAACAGGCAAGTTGAACCAACGCGGCCAAGAACTGATGCTACGTAATGAAAACACTCGCGTATGTATCCCCTACATCACGTCGGAAAAAGGTTACGGCCTCTATTGGGACAACCCGTCACCTACCCTTTTCTCCGACACACCGCAGGAAACCAGTTTCAACAGCGAAGCCGGACTGATGAGCGACTATTACATTATTTATAAAGACGGCACACAAGACGGTGTCATTGCCGGCGTACGTGAGCTGACAGGACAAGCCTCCATGCTTCCACTCTGGACCATGGGATTCTGGCAATGCCGTGAACGTTACAAAAGCCCCGATGAACTGTGTGGTGTATTGGACAAATACCGCGATTTGGAGATTCCCTTGGACGGTATCGTGCAAGACTGGCAATACTGGGGATGCGATTCCAATTGGAATGCCATGAAGTTCATGAACCCGCGCTACATCAACAAAATGGGAGACCCGGAATGGATGAGATATTTGCCTAACGGCGAAGATCCCAATGCCAAATATCCGGAGCCACGCATCAAGACCCCCAAAGAAATGGTGGAATATGTGCACAAGAACAACGCCCACCTGATGATTTCCGTATGGGCCAGCTTCGGACCTTGGACAGACCAATACAAGGAACTGGATGCCATGAATGCGTTATTAAAGTTCGAGACATGGCCACGTAATGCCGGAGTACACCCCTATGACCCCTTCAATCCCAAGGCACGGGATTTGTATTGGCGTTACCTGAAGAACCTTTACGACTTGGGCATTGATGCCTGGTGGACAGACTCCACGGAACCGGACCGCTTTGACATGGGTGAGAAAGAATTCAGCCTTCCTACGGCAGACGGCACTTTCCGTAGCGTGCACAATGCCTTCCCGCTTGTCAGCAACCAAGGCGTATACGAACACCAACGTGCCGTATCGGACAGCAAACGCCTGTTCCTCATGACCCGTTCCTCATACTTTGGCCAACAGCGTTACGGCTCATTCTGTTGGAGCGGCGATGTGTCTTCACAATGGAATGTCATGCGTGCCCAAATTGCGGGCGGATTAAATTACTCGCTTTGCGGTATCCCTTACTGGAACACGGACATAGGAGGTTTCTTCGGTTGGGAATATAACAATGACTGGCACAACGTGGCCATGCAGGAATTGCAAGTCCGTTGGATGCAATGGGGTTGTTTCATGCCTATCATGCGTAACCACTGTTCTTCGCCCATGGAAAGCGAAATCTACAAGTTCGGTGAACCAGGCTATTGGGCCTACGATGTCCAAAAAGATTTCGTTGAACTGCGTTACCGGCTTTTGCCTTATATATATAGCCTTTGCGGTGAAGCCACCCAAAATAACGGCAGCATCATGCGCCCGTTCGTTATGGATTTCCCCAAAGACAAGAAAGCCATCCGGACCGACAATGAATACATGTTTGGCCGCAACCTGCTCGTGATGCCCGTTACAGATTCACTTTACACCTATTTAGACCCCAAGACCAAAAAGGGATACACTTCAGTACCCGATGTGGCCAAGGCCGTGAAGAATGTAAAAGTCTATCTGCCCCAAGGTGCCAAATGGTACAACTTTTGGACGAACGAATTGCATGCCGGAGGGCAAACGGTCAATATGCCATGCCCCATCGACATCATGCCGGTGTACGTGAAAGCCGGTTCCATCATGGCCTTCGGCCCTGCAGTGCAATACACATCCGAAAAGAAGTGGGACAACTTGGAAATCCGTATCTATCCGGGAGCCGACGGTGAGTTCACCCTCTATGAAGACGAAGGCGACAATTACAATTATGAAAAAGGAGCTTTCAGCCAAATCCGTTTCCATTGGGATGACGCAACCCGCACACTGACCATAGATGACCGTAAAGGCGAATACAAAGGAATGTTGAAGAAACGTAACTTCCGTATCCTCGTAGTAGACCGCCAATCCCCTTCGGGCGACAAAGAACCGACCCAGTTTAGCCGTTCCGTACGTTACAACGGAAAAGCACAGGCCATCAAGTTGTAAAAAAACTTTTAAACATCTGGATGCCGCACGCCTTCGCAATTCATTACCGCAGGTGTGCGGCATTCGTTTTTTACGAACACAACCCTTAACTCCATTTTGGGTAACAGCAAGCCATCGAGGGACATCCCCCTACACTGGAATTTTCCAAAAAACCTGCTTCATCCTTCAGCACACAATATAAATATATAATAATCAAATTATTATAAACTGAAAGTTGTTCCGGTCATCTTTCAGCCATGCTTCATTTCTTTTGGAAAAGAACGGAAAACCAATCGGCTGAGAATGAAAAACCAATCGGCTGAGAATGAAATATCGTTTGACGCAGAACGTTTGACGACCTTCAGCCATGAAAGGAAACTGAAAGATAGGTATTTAATCTTTCAGTTCACAATATATTATATGATAGTCGTTTACCACATATCCTGAAAGATGAAAGACTTTTTTGCAACCCCCTTTGGGAAGAGCGCATGAGAAATCCCCCTAATTTTCCTTTCCAAATTGGCATTTATTATCCAATTTCTGAATAACATAATCCTATTTTATGGATGTTTATTTTCATATCTTTGTATAAAAAATTTTAAAACTATATTAATCTAATTTTTATTTTCAACATATTAAAATTTAAGGTTATGAAAAATAAAATCAGCCCCATCTTATCTATGGGTGCGGTGTTGTTCTCGTTCATGCTAACGACTTTATTTCCGAGTTGTAACGACGACCTTGCCGCTGACAGCTATTACACATTCACGGGAGAAATGATGAGCGACTTCCTGGACAACCATGAAGATTTCAGCCAATTCAAGCGTATAGTGGAGAGGGCAGGAAGAATGGACTTGTTGGCAAGCCGGGGAGCAAGGACGCTGTTCCCGCCCGTGAACTCCGGCGTGGAAGATTTCCTGAAAGAAAGGGGATACGCCTCCGTCGAGGACATCCCGGCATCATATTGCGACACACTCGTCAAAGCTTGTTTGGTGGAGCGTACCTTGTATACATACAACTTGTCCAAAACGCATCAGGAAAGCAACCAACTTGACCTGCCCGTAATCATCGTGACCGACGGAGATACGGTCGATGCCAACGGAATGACACTCAGCGTCATCAACCGGCGTGCCGCCATCATCAACGAATTGAAGAACGACTCCGTGGAAAACGGCGTGGTGCATCCCGTGGACAAGGTGATTGTGCCCAACACCAGTCTCGGAGCCAACCTGTTGGACGATAACCACAAGGACTTCACCATTTTCTATGAAGCCCTCAAACGGACGGCCTTGCTCGATTCGCTCTCCCGTTACCGTGACGACGATTACGAAGTGTGGAAAAACAATTATGCCCCATTCACGCAAAGCATGCGTATCGGGAACGAGGACTACGTGGGCAAACGCCCCGACCATCGTTATAGCGGGTTTACCCTTTTTATCGTACCGGACAAGGTTCTTTACGAAAAATACTCCGACCGTTTCAACGAAAGCATGACCATGGACCAAAAGATTGATGCACTGTACGACTTGGCCGCAGAAAAATACAACGACAACACATCTGCCAGTATTTTCGGGCTGGACAAGACAGAACCCGCCTCAGGCAAGACTTATAAAGAACTGTATTGGGACAAATCTTCCCTGAAAAGCCGGTATAACCCGTTGAACATGTTCCTGTCCTACCATATCCTCGACCGCCTGTTCACCAGTACGGCCAAGCTCATCAACTGTTGGCAAATCAACACGGCCTATGCCGACCCGACGGAATGGGTGGGAACGATGTTGGATTTTTCCTCCATCAAACTGGAAAAAGTGTACCGTACAATCGATCCGGCCGTGGAGTACGAGCGCGAGTTCTACATCAATCATAGCGAAGCTTGCATGTACAACAACTACGAACGAATCCGCGGCGCCCACTTGACAACTCCTGAAAATGCAGACAACTTTTCATTGAACGTGGCCTATTATTACGTGGACGACGTGTTGGCCTACGACCAAACCATGCGCAACAAGGTGATGAACACACGCATGCGCATTGATTTCATGACACTTTGGCCGGAACTGACCAATAATAATATCCGTTTGGCCGGGAATCCTACACAAGCTTATAATTCTGGTGACAACAGTGAAGACGGAACCGAAGCAGGCGGCTTCAATTACTACCTTCCACCCGGTTATCTAAGAAACGTGTCCATCAGCGACAATACCACATTCTTCATATCGCGCCCCATCGTATATTGGTCCAACATGGGTGGAGATGTATTAGGCATACTGGGAACAAGTTACGATGTAACATTCCGACTGCCGAACGTACCGCCCGGAACATACGAGCTTCGTTTAGGTTACTGTGCCTTAGTGGATCGTGGCATCGGTCAAGTCTACGTGGACGGCATTCCACAAGGTATCCCAATGGATATGCGCTATAGCGCAAGTGACGCAAGAGTAGGCGGACTCTATAACGGGGGCAAAGGTTGGAGAAACAAAGAAGAAAATTCCAGTGGTATTTACACATCGGAAGAGCTGGAAGAAAATGCCCGGGTAATGAAAAACAACGGCTACTACAGTGCTCCCAAAAGTGTATTCTACGGAAATGACGGTAACGACGCGCCAAGATACAGCGCAAATACTTGTACTATTTATTATAACCAAGATAACTTAATGCGCCGTAAAATCTGCAATGTGGAAGTAAAAGCCAATACACACCACACCATACGTTTGCGTTCTGTACTAACTAGTAGCGAAAGTGGAAACTTCACCCTTGACTACATGGAACTTGTACCCATAGACATCTGCGGAGCCGGAGGTCTTGGAGAGGACCTTTACTAATAAGGCTGATTAAAATATCTTTGGTTTAAAGCCGCACACCATTACGACCCTATGTCATTGGCGTGCGGCTTTCACCGTCCTTTCACTTAAGTCCGACATAATGAACAAGATTTTGCATTTATTATCCAAGTTTCGGACAATATCATCCTATTCTGGTTAGTGTAGCTTTTTATACCTTTGCATATCTGACAAGAAATCAAGAGTGAATTAATCTAATTTTTATTCTTACAAATTTTAAGATTATGGAAAACAAATTCAAATCTTGGATATCCCTATGCGCCCTATTGCTCTCGGTCGCACAGATACCCCTTTTTTCCGGTTGCAATGACGACCTTGCCGCCGACAGCTATTACACATTCACAGGAGAAATGATGAGCGACTTCCTGAACAACCATGAAGATTTCAGCCAATTCAAGCGTATAGTGGAGAG
>ENA-OPDE01001009-OPDE01001009.1-human-gut-metagenome-genome-assembly--contig:-NODE-1009-length-11032-cov-5.189943_pt1 | contig 11032 bp, 7 predicted proteins | sample MGYA00241261_ERZ501502 | MGnify/ENA primary metagenome ERZ501502 (study PRJEB25962, sample SAMEA2042450) | human gut metagenome | biome: human gut; feature: human-associated habitat; material: faeces... | reverse complement strand
GCTAAGGAAGCCGGTGTGGAGCCCGTGGGCCGTCCTGAGGTCAGCGTGGATTCTGCCAGCGAGGCAGAGGGCGCTACCCTGACCGTGAAGGTCGCCGTGAAGCCCGAGGTCAAGGTTGGCAGCTACAACGGTCTGACCGTGGAAAAGACTGTCCATACTGTTACCGACGAGGCTGTGGACGCTGAGCTGAAGCGTGTGCAGGAGCGCAACGCCCGTGAGCTGACCCGTGAGGGCGCTGCTCAGAATGGCGATATCGCTGATATCGACTTCGAGGGCTTTGTGGACGGTGTTGCATTCGAGGGCGGCAAGGCTGAGCACTACAACCTGACTCTGGGCAGCGGCAGCTTCATCCCCGGCTTCGAGGAGCAGGTCGTTGGTCACTCTGCCGGCGAGGAGTTCGACGTGAACGTCACCTTCCCCACCGAGTATCAGGCTGCCGAGCTGGCTGGCAAGGCTGCTGTCTTCAAGATCAAGCTGCACGAGGTCAAGTACAAGGAGCTGCCCGCTCTGGATGACGAGCTGGCAAAGGACTGCTCCGAGTACGACACTCTGGACGAGTTCAAGGCTTCCATCCGCAAGAACAACCAGGAGCAGCTGGACAAGCAGGACGATCTGGCTGTCGAGAATGCTCTGGTCGATCAGGTCATCGAGAGCATGGAGGGCGAGATCCCTCAGGCTATGTACGATGTCCGCATGGACGAGATGGTCAACGACTTTGCTTTCCGTGTGGAGCAGCAGGGTCTGCGTCTGGAGGACTACCTGAAGTATATGGGTCAGTCCATGGAGCAGTTCCGCGCCGCTTTCATGCCGCAGGCTGAGAAGCAGGTCAAGATCGGTCTGGCTCTGGAGGCTGTTGCTGCTGCTGAGCACATCGAGGCTTCCGAGGACGAGATCAATGCCGAGATCAAGCGCATTGCTGACCAGTACAAGATGGAAGAGGACAAGGTGCGTGAGCTGATCAACCTCGAGGATCTGAAGCAGGATCTGGCTCGCACCAAGGCCATCGACTTCATCAAGAGCCACGCCAATATCGTGGAGAAGCCCGCAGAGGCTGAGAAGGCTGCTGACGCTGAGTAATCAGTGCCGGGCCCTGTAAAGCGCCGCAGGCGTTTTATCAAAGGTTGTTAAAATTGACCGGTACGGCTGAACTTTACAGGGGACCCGTATCGGTCAATTTTGCCAATAAACTTAAACCATTTTCAGGAGGCGAACTTTATGAGTTTTGTTCCTTACGTTGTCGAGCAGTCGGCGCACGGAGAGCGTTCTTACGATATTTTCTCTCGTCTGCTGAACGATCGCATCATCGTGCTGAGCGAGGATGTCAACGATACCACCGCAAGCCTTGTGGTGGCGCAGCTGCTGTATCTGGAAGGGCAGGACCCGGATAAGGACATCAGCCTGTATATCAACAGCCCCGGCGGCTCCATCAGTGCCGGTATGGCCATCCATGACACCATGCAGTATATCAAGTGCGATGTTTCCACCATCTGCATGGGCATGGCTGCCTCTATGGGCGCATTTCTGCTGGCAAGCGGCACCAAGGGCAAGCGCTTTGCCCTGCCCAACGCCGAGATCATGATCCACCAGCCGCTGATCGGCGGTCAGGGCGGCGGCCTTTCCGGCCAGACCACGGATATCAAGATCCATGCCGAGCACATGGTCTATATCCGCGATAAGATGAACCGAATGCTCAGCGAGTACACCGGCCAGCCGCTGGAAAAGATCCAGCAGGACACCGAGCGCGACAACTACCTTACCGCGCAGCAGGCAAAGGAATACGGCCTGATCGATGAGGTCATTGCCCACCGGTAAACCGCTATAATCTATCCAGGATAAGGAAAAACAGCTATGGCAAATAACAATTCCGGCAAAAACGAAAAGGATCTGGTTTGCAGCTTTTGCGGCAAGCATCAGGACGAAGTGGAGCGCATGATCATTGGCCCCGGGGTCAATATCTGCAGCGAGTGCATCGGCCTGTGCCACGATCTGCTCTCTGACAAGCCGGATCAGCCCAAAAGCGCACGCCCGGCACGGGGCGGTGCAAACCGCGCACACATCCAGCCCGCAGACGGTCTGGATATCAACATCCTGACCCCGGCCGAGATCAAGGAAGGTCTGGATCAGTATGTCATCGGTCAGGACGAGGCAAAGCGTGTGCTGTCCGTTTCGGTCTACAACCACTATAAGCGTATCCTCAGCGGCAAGGGCGGCGACGTGGAACTGCAAAAGTCCAACGTGCTGCTGCTGGGTCCCTCCGGCGTGGGCAAGACCCTGCTGGCGCAGACACTGGCTAAGATGCTGGGCGTGCCCTTCGCCATTGCGGACGCTACCACCCTTACCGAGGCCGGTTATGTGGGCGAGGACGTGGAGAACATTCTGCTCAAGCTGATCCAGGCGGCAGATTTTGATGTGCAGAAGGCACAGATCGGCATCATCTACATTGATGAGATCGACAAGATCACCCGCAAGAGCGAAAACCCCTCCATCACTCGCGATGTGGGCGGCGAGGGCGTACAGCAGGCACTGCTGAAGATCTTGGAGGGAACTGTCAGCAACGTGCCGCCGCAGGGCGGACGCAAGCACCCGCAGCAGGAGTTCATCCAGATCGACACCACCAACATCCTGTTCATCTGTGGCGGTGCCTTTGACGGTCTGGACAAGTATATCCTGCGCCGCACCGATAAGTCCGCGCTGGGCTTCGGCAGTGCGCTGAAGGATAACTCCACCGAGGCTGAGCGCGCATTGCTGCGCAAGGTAGAGCCCCATGATCTGGTCAAGTTCGGCCTGATCCCGGAGCTGATCGGCCGTCTGCCGGTCATCACCGTGCTGGATGATCTGGACGAGGATGCACTGGTGCGCGTGCTCAAGGAGCCCCGCAACAGTCTGGTCAAGCAGTATAAAGAGCTGCTGGGCATGGATAACGTGGAGCTTACCTTCACGGACGAAGCCCTGCACGCCATTGCCCGCAAGACTATCGAGCGCAAGACCGGTGCCCGCGGTCTGCGCAGCGTGATGGAAAGCATCCTGCTGCCCATCATGTACGAGGTGCCCAGCGATGCCACCATCATCCGCGTGACCGTGGATGAGGACACCGTGGAGGGCGGCGAGGCACATCTGGAATACGGTGCCGTGCGCAAACGCTATAAAAATCAGGCCGCTCTCAGCTGACGGCATCGCCGCACAGCAGGGGAGTGTACCTGCCTAAAAGCCCTGTTTCGAAAGCTTTTTGCTTTTGGCAGGGCTTTTTGCTTTCAAATTCTTGTTTCTGACAGGAAAATGTACTATAATAGTAAAGTGTGGATCGTGCGGCATGTGCTCTCTGGCAGGGGCATACCGCAAAAGACGAGCCATAGTATTGGGTAACAGGAAGAGTACTATAAAGGAGTGTGTTTTTAATGGCAAATTATCACGAGATGGATCGCGATGCGCTGACCGCTGAAAAGGCAGCGCTGGAACAGGCTTATAAAGAGTTTCAGGCAAAGGGTCTGAAGCTGAACATGGCACGCGGCAAGCCCGGCCCCCACCAGATGGATCTGGCAATGGACCTGCTGAAGATGACCGATTACACCACGGACGCAGGCACCGACGCCCGCAACTACGGCGAGCTGGAGGGTCTGAGCGAGGCACGCGCCCTGTTTGCAGATGTGTTCGGCGTAAAGCCCAACGAGGTGTTCGTGGGCGGCAACTCCAGCCTGCAGCTGATGTATAACCTCATCAACATCGGTTATGTGTTTGGCTTCCCGGAGTCTCCCTGTCCGTGGTCTCAGGTGGAGAAGCGCAAGTTCCTCTGCCCGGTGCCCGGCTATGACCGTCACTTTGCTATCACCGAGGAGTTCGGCTTTGAGCTGATCAGCGTGCCCATGACCCCCAACGGCCCCGATATGGACGTTGTGGAAAAGCTGGTGGCTGAGGATGATACCATCAAGGGCATCTGGTGCGTGCCGCAGTACTCCAACCCCGATGGCTACACTTACAGTGATGAGACCATCGAGCGCTTTGCCAAGATGAAGACCGCCGCCCCGGATTTCAAGATCTTCTGGGATGAGGCCTACATCGTCCACCACTTGACCGAGGAGATCATCGAGACCCCCGTGCTGCTGAACGTGAGCAAGAAGTATGGCACGCAGGATCGCGTGTTCATGTTCACCTCCACCAGCAAGATCACCTTCCCGGGTGCCGGTGTTTCTGCCATTGCCTGCAGCGACAACAGCATGAAGTATATGTGCAAGCGCTTTTCAGTGATGATCATCAACTACGATAAGATGAACCAGCTGCGCCACGTCCGCTTCCTGAAGAACAAGGAGGGCGTTCTGGCACACATGGCAAAGCACCGCCGCCGTCTGGTGCCCTGCTTCGATGCCGTCAAGACCGCTTTTGCCGCCAACCTCACTCCCTGCGGCGATATTGCCCACTGGACCAACCCCAAGGGCGGCTACTTCATCAGCCTGTATGTCATGCCCGGCTGCGCTAAGCGCGTGGCGGAACTGTGCAAGAACGCAGGTCTGGTGCTGACCGGTGCAGGCTCTGCCTATCCGTACCACAAGGATCCGCAGGACTCTCATCTGCGCATCGCCCCCACTTACCCCAGTCTGGACGAGGTGGAGACCGCTTCCGAACTGCTGTGCGTCTGCGTGCGTCTGGCTGTTGTGGAAAAGCTGCTGGCTGATATGGCTTAAGGCTTAAAATAATTTGTATATTCTCCTCTGCGGGGCTCTTTGCAGGGCTGGCAGGGGAGTTTTATCACAGAAAGGTCGGCACGACGGCTGCTCTGTGAGGAGAGGAACCGTCGGCAAAACTTGCGGTTCACAACAAAAACGGCTGCGGCTGCACAGCCGCCGCTTTTGGAGGTTCCCGACTTATGAAAACAAAAGGCAAAGCATGGCAGCTGGTCGTTACCGCGCTGCTGATCGTTGTGTTTGTCTACACCGCCTTTTTTGGCGTGGCGGCAAAATACGGCGATGTGACCACCACCTACATCAAGGGTGCAAAGGATATCCGCTTTGGTGTGGATATCAAGGGCGGCGTCAACGTCACCTTTGTTCCCTCGGATGGCTATGATGCCACGGACGAGCAGCTGGATGCCGCCCGTCTGGTCATCGAGAACCGTCTGGTCGCGTTGAACGTGACCGACTACGAGCTGTATGTGGACAACAACTCCGACAGTCTGATTCTGGAGTTTCCGTGGCAGTCCGGCGAGACGGATTTTGACCCCGAGTCTGCCATTCAGGAGATCGGCACCACCGCCTACCTGACCTTCCGCGAGGGAGCCAGCAAGGACGGCGAGCTGATTTTGGACGGCTCCATGGTCGAAAGCGCTTCGGCGCAGTACGGCGCTGTGAGCAACGGCGGCAGCTCTGAGTATTACGTTGCCCTCAAGTTCACCACCGAGGGTGCCAAGGCCTTTGGCGATGCCACCACTAAGCTGGCCGCCGATAAGGGCAGCATCAGCATCTGGCTGGACGATGAAAACGTGAGTACTGCTACCGTCAACACCGCCATCACTGACGGACAGGCTATCATCACCAGCTCTGCCTCCAATCCCTTTACGCAGGATGCCGTGGTCAAGATGGCACGCCAGATCAACTCCGGTGCGCTGCCCTTTGCCCTGAGCGTGGACAGCTACTCTACCGTGAGCCCCAGTCTGGGCGAAAACAGCCTTGGTGCCATGGTGCTGGCAGGTCTGATCGCTTTTGCCCTCATCGTGGTGTTCATGACGGTGCTGTACCGTCTGCCGGGCTTTCTGGCCTGCATCGCGCTGGCCGGTCAGGTGGCGGCTACGCTGGCCTTTGTGTCCGGCTACTTCCCGGTATTTGAAAGCTTTACCCTGACCCTGCCCGGCATCGCAGGTATCATTCTGGCCATCGGCATGGGCGTGGATGCCAACGTCATCACCGCCGAGCGCATCAAAGAGGAGCTGAAAAACGGCAAATCTCTGGACGGCGCACTGAAGAGCGGCTTTGCCCGCGGCCTGACCCCTATCATTGACGGCAACGTGACCATCGTCATCGTGGCCATCGTGCTCATGGGTGCCTTCGGCCCCTCGGATGGCCTGTTTGCTAAGGCACTGCATTTTGTATTCTTTGCCTTCGGCCCCTCTACCGCAGGCACCATCTACGCCTTCGGTTATACGCTGCTCACCGGCGTGCTGCTGAACTTTGTGTTCGGCGTGTTCGCTACCCGTGTTATGATCCGTGGCGCAGCCGCCATCAAGGCACTGCGCAATCCGTGGCTCTACGGCGCTGCAAAGCCCGGGCAGGAGAAGGCCGAAAAGAAGCCGGTGGATTTCGTATCTCTGCGCAAAAAGTTCCTGACCTTCTCTGCCTGCCTGATGGCAGTTATCCTGCTGTGCGCCGCGGTGTTCGGTGTGCATCTGGATACTGAGTTCACCGGCGGTGCCATGATCACTCTGTCCTACGAGGGCAGTTTTGATCAGTCTGCTGTGCAAAAGACCGCTGCTGCGGCGCTGGAAAACACCGGCCTGACCCTGCAGACCGGTGAGAACGTGGCCACCGGCGACCAGACCCTGAAGATCTCCATGCCCGGCACCGAGACCGTGACCACCGAGCAGGTGGAGAACCTGCTGGATTCCTTGAATGAGAACTACCCGGACAACCAGTTTGCCCAGCTGTCTCTGAGCAACGTCAGCGCAGCCATGGGCACCAAGTTCCTGCAGAAGAGTCTGGTGGCTGTGGTGTTTGCACTGGTGCTCATTCTGCTGTATATCGCCCTGCGTTTCAAGAACATCGGCGGTCTGACCGGCGGTATGATGGCAGTGCTGGCGCTGGTCAACGACCTGATGGTGGTGTTTGGCACCTTTGTGCTGCTGCGCACCGCACTGGACGGCAACTTTATCGCCGCCATGCTCACCATCCTCGGCTACTCCATCAACGATACCGTTGTGGTGTACGACCGTATCCGTGAGAACCGCGCTCTCATGGGCAAAAAGGGCAGCTTTGAGGAGCTGGTCAACCAGTCGGTCAATCAGTCTGCCCGCCGTACCCTGATCACCACCATCACCACCGTGATGGCACTGGGTGTGATGTGCATCGTGGCAAAGCTCTACGGTCTGGACAGCATCTTTACCTTTGCATTCCCGCTGATGATGGGTATGATCAGCGGTGTGTACACCTCTCTGTGCGTTTCCACCTCGGCATGGGTGCTGTGGAGCGAGCGCAGCAAAAAGAAGAACTGAGGCGGAGGAACAAAAGATGAAGTGCCCTTATTGCGGTGCGGAGGAATCCAAGGTGATCGACTCCCGCCCCACGGAAGATAACGAGCGCATCCGCCGCCGCCGCGAGTGCCTGAACTGCCACATGCGCTTTACCACCTACGAGGTGGTGGAAACAGTGCCGCTGGTGGTCATCAAAAAGGATAACTCCCGCGAACCCTTTGACCGGCAGAAGCTGTTCAACGCCATGTTGCGCGCCTGTGCCAAGCGTCCTGTCAGCTACGAAACGCTGGAACGTGCTGTCAGCAGCATCGAGCAGGCTTTGTTCAGCTCCTACGACCGCGAGATCCCCAGTGTGCGCATCGGCGAGCTGACCATGGAGGAACTGAAAAAGATCGACGAGGTGGCCTATATCCGCTTTGCATCGGTCTATCGCCAGTTTGCGGATGTGGAAAGTTTCCTTGACGAACTGAAAAAGCTTGTGGGCGACCGCAAGGAAAATCAGTAAACTATAACTTAAAAAGGACACTGCACGAAACACTGTGCAGTGTCCTTTTTTGCTCATCTTATACCAGCCGCCGGGCAAGCCATTCCAGCCGCTCCACCTCCACCTGTGCGCGGCGCAACTCACCCAGCGCATCCTCTGTGGCTTGCTGCTCAAGGTATCCGTCTGCCGCCCGCAGTGCAGCTTCCAGCTCCGTGTAGTCGGCCGTGCGCAGCAGATGGCTCATAGTCTCCCGCATGGTGTCGCACAGCTCTGCGCCCTCGGCAAGTGCCTGCCGTGCAGTGGAAAAATCTTTCTGCCGTACAGCCTCAAGGGCACAGTCCAAGTCAGCTGAGATGTCCTGCGCAAAGCCCTGCACCCGTCCGCTGCTGTAAAGGGATACTGCCAGCAGCGCCGCCACGATCAGGATACACGCATAGATCCGCTTCATCCTTTTCCTCCCGGCTGACGGCCTTCCTTTTTCAGCAGAAAATAGTCCTCGGTCTCGTTGCCGATAAGCAGCAGAATCTCCTGTGGCAGAACCGTGTTTGCTGTGGCGGTGCGCTCCAGCCACGCACGGTCCTTGCCGCACCAGTGCAGATTATCCTCCAGCACCTGTCCGTCCAGCACAAAGGGAATGGTGGCCTGTGTCTGCTGTACTTTCAACTGTAAATCGGAGAGGGTGGCTGCTTCCTGCTCCGGGCGCAGCGCCGCCGACAGCGTGCCGTTTGTTTCGATTACGGCGTAGGATACCCTGCGCGGGTCAAAGATGTCCTTGCCGCGCAGCGCCTCCATCAGGTCGGCGGTGGTCAGCCGCAGCATCCGCAAAGCGTTCTGATCGATCTTTCCGTCCAGAATGACCGTTTTGGGACGCCCAGAAAGAAAATTGAAGAATTTCTGGCTGCGGAAGCTCACTACTGAACCCAGCAGCTCCAGTGCCGCAATGAGGAACAGCGGGATGAGACTGGCGGTAATGGGCACATCCTCCGATTCAATGGAGATGGACGCCAGATTAGAGATCAGGATGGTGGATACCAGCTCCTCCGGCTGCAGCTCTCCCAGCTGACGCTTGCCCATCAGCCGCATGGCAAACAAAACGCAGAGATACAAAATAATAGTGCGGCAAAGCAGCAGTTTCATGCACAAACCCTCCCGGTGCGGTGTGCGCGGCGTATTCCGCTGCGGCAAAGCGGGCATACTGCACACACAAAGGAGTGATGGATGTGCAGCAGCTTTCGCAAAGCCTTGCGGAAAACCTGTCCGCGCTTGATGCTAGGTTTGGCAAATCGGCAGATTATTATGCGAAGAAGATCGTTTTGTATGGCTGCCCAGGGTGCATCGTAATGTTTGACGGCATGGCAAGTCTCGATTCACTCTGGGAGCTGTTGCTGGACGCCGCCGGGCGGCAGTCTGCTTCTGTCCGGCTTACTGGTACGCAAGCCTATGCGCATATCCTGCACGGCTCGGCGTTTCCGGCCGAGAGCACTCCGGTGCAGGATATGCCGCAGCTCGTAGCGCGGCTGACGGCGGGCATGGCGGTGCTGCTTTTAGAGGGCTGCAGCAGCGGCATCGCCTTCTCGGTGCAGGGGCTCAAGTTCCGCTCCGTGGAAGAACCATCCGGCGAGGGCAATTTGCGCGGCAGCAGGGAAGGCTTTACCGACCTGCTGCGGGTAAACCTGAGCCTTCTGCGCCGCCTTGTCCGTACCGATACCCTTATGCAGGAGGCCGCACAGGCGCACACTTGCTGCAATACCGAGTACGCTCTTTGCTACTGCAAGGACCGTGCAGACCCCGCCATGGTGCGCCGGGTGCGCGCCATTCTGCAAAGCGCACGGCCGGAGCTGCTGCTGGATTCCAGTTATTTCGTGCCGTGGCTGCTGCCCGGCAAGGCGCGGCTGTTCACCCCGGTGCACTACACCGAGCGCCCGGCGGTCGCCGCCGCGAAGCTTTGCGAGGGAAAGCTGGTAATTTTGGTCAACGGCAGCCCCTCGGCATTGGTGCTGCCCGCTTTGTTCAGCGAGCAGTTCGAGTGTCTGGACGATTACGCTTCCACAGCGGTGTTTTCCTCTTTTCTGCGGGTGCTGAAGTACTTTTCTTTCTACCTTACGGTGTTTTTGCCGGGGGTCTTTGTGTGCGTGGCGGTGCATCTGCCGGAGCTGCTGCCCCCGCAGCTGCTGTATAAGATCGAAGCAGCCGAAAAGGCCACCCCGCTGCCCCTGTTTGCCGAGATGCTGCTGGTGATCCTACTCTTAGAGATTATCCGGGAGGCCGGGCTGCGGATGCCGCAGTCGCTGGGGCACTCGGTCAGTCTGGTGTCGGCGCTCATCATTGGCGATGCCGCCATTGCCACCGGGCTTATGAGCACCCCGGTCATCTTTGTGGCCAGCATCACGGCCATTGCAGTCTTTGTCACCCCGGGTCTGTACGAGCCTGCCACCCTGCTGCGCATTGGCACGGTGCTGCTGGCGGGGCTTGCCGGGCCGGTGGGACTTGCCGCAGCATTTTTCGGCTTTCTGCTCAGCCTCGTCAGCACCGAAGCATTGGGTGTGCCGTATCTTGCGCCGCACCCCTTCCCGCAGCAGCCGCTTTCCGAGGACGGCGTTCTGCGCCGCAACTACCGGCAGCTGTCCCGGCGCGGGTTCAATATCTGGCAAAAGCGGGAGAGGGGGAAACGGCAGTCATGAAGCAGCAGACAGAACGTTTCACCCCGGCGGCGTTAACCCTCAGTGTGGTAACTGCAGCGCTGGCAGACGGCATCCCGCAAAGCGTTTCGGTGTGCCGGGCGCTGTGGCTGGGCGCTGTCAGCGCGGTGTGTCTGTGCATCCTTTCGGCGCTGGCAGTGGCAATGTTGCAGAACAAAGCGCCCTCCCTTGCGGTGCGGCTGGCACTGACAGCCGGGCTTTTTATGGAACTGGTGCACACCCTCGTGCAGGCACAAGGACTGTGCACGGCAGAGTTTTCCTCCATGGCGCTGCTGGGCTTTCTGCCGCTGCTGCTCTGGGCGGGGTGGGCTGTCCCTCCCGCAAGCTGGAACGCTTCGGCGCGGGTGCTGTGGTGGTTTGTAGCCGTGGGTGGCGTGGTCTGCCTGCTGGGGCTTGCAGGGCAGCTGCACTGGTACCGGCTCTTTACCCCGGCACAGCCGGCAGCAGCAAACTGGGACGTACCGGTCTACGCTGAATATTTTGCCGGAGCCCTTCTGTGCAGTGCACGGTCTGCCCGCCGCACGGTCTGGCTGCCGGTATGGGGCTTTGCGGTGCAGGCTGCGGCTTTGCTGGGCGGCGCTTTGCTGTTTGGCAGCGGCGCATACCCTCGGCTGGAGTTGCTGCGGGCGTGGAGTAGCGGCAGCTTTTCCCGCATGGATGCGCTGCTTTTGCTGCTGT